>ERZ1026884.188-NODE-188-length-44665-cov-5.969536_pt1 | contig 44665 bp, 79 predicted proteins | sample MGYA00380172_ERZ1026884 | MGnify/ENA primary metagenome ERZ1026884 (study PRJEB33269, sample SAMEA4719808) | human gut metagenome | biome: human-associated habitat; feature: organic feature; material: feces | place: Cameroon | collected 2013-10 ... | reverse complement strand
GGTTACAAAGGAGCAGCCACAGCCGGTAACTATGGAGCAGCCACAGCCGGTAACTATGGAGCAGCCACAGCCGGTAACTCGGGAGCAGCCACAGCCGGTAACTATGGAGCAGCCACAGCCGGTGACTCGGGAGCAGCCACAAGCAGAGGACAGTCGGCAAGCGGAGAAAATGGTCTGTCAGTAGCCAGAGGAAATGGAGTCAAAGTAAAAGGCGGAATGGGAGCTATCTTGGTAATTGCAGAGGAAAAGCAAGATAGCTATGACATAGAGAACTGGAAAGCCGTGGTTGTAGATGGAGAGAAGATCAAACCGGATACATGGTATAAGATGGTGGACGGAGAATTGGTAGAAGATGGAGGAAAAGAGAATGAATGAGAATATGGCAGTTAGACCGGACGATGAAGCAAAATTATCAGATGTGATTACACATACAGCGGAAATCTTGGATGGAGTTGAAGGCCTTGTAAGTGATCTTGGGAGCAAACTCTATGGATATGACATGGTTCCATCACCTGCAGAAATGGGAAATTGTATGGAACAGGTACTTGTTAGCAATCATGATAGATTAGCCGAAATCCGCAACAAGCTGGAGGTCATCTGCAGGAGGATGTGATATGGCAATGATAAAAACAAGCCTGAAAGTGTGCCGGAGTTGTAAATACGGCTTATACAACGGCACAAACGGCGGAGTAATCTGCGATTACATAAGCATAACAAACCATAGTCGTAACTGTCCGGTAGGGCAGTGCGACAAGTACCAGCCGAGGAAGAGAAAAAGAAAGGAATAACGAATGCCCGGTAAACCGGGTTGGTGCGTATGAGAGTTGCATTGATAGACGTAGACGGGCATAATTTCCCGAATCTTCCACTCATGAAGTTATCATCATGGCACAAACAACAAGGAGATTCAGTTGAGTGGTACGATCCGCTGACAGCATGGATGAACCCGCCTGATCTGGTATATATGAGCAAGGTGTTCACTTTTTCACCAGATTACCCTCACCCGGTATGTTCCGGCAATGAGGGAGTGAAGAAAGGCGGTACAGGATATTCATACCCGGATGGCGGAGATCCGTTGCCACAGGAGACTGAACATATCTTTCCTGATTATAGCCTCTATCCAGATCTGTGTAGAGATACAGCATATGGATTCTTAACCAGAGGTTGCCCGCGAGGGTGTGACTTCTGCATCGTCGAGAAGAAAGAAGGAAAATGCTCTACAAAAGTAGCTGATCTATCGGAATTTTGGAATGGTCAGAAAAATATTGTGCTACTTGATCCAAATATGTTTGCCTGCCGGGACTGGAAAGAATTAAGTGAACAACTTATTGCAAGCGGAGCATATGTGGATTTTTCGCAGGGATGCGATATTCGGATTATGACTGAAGAAAAGGCAGAGTATATCCACAGAATGAAAATCAAGCAGATACATTTTGCGTGGGATCGGTACGAAGACCGGGACAAAATAATTCCAAAGTTCAAAATGTTCCAACAGTTTACCGGATGGGGACGTTGGAAAATGACTGTATATGTTCTGTGTGGATTCAACACGACGTTGGAACAGGACTTAGAAAGGATCTATACTCTGCGGGATCTTGGATACAGTCCATATGTCATGATCTATGAAAAATATAAGCTGAAACGCGGAGACGATCTGCTGCGGATGCAAAGATGGGTTAATTCCAGAGTTACTTTTGCTGCAGTAAAGAAATTTGAAGATTACAAATAACAGAAAGGAGACGGAACTTATCCGGATAAAAGGCGCGCCGGGTTCCTTTCAGAAATGATATACGGAGAATTGATAGTTGATAATTTCGCTGGTGGTGGCGGTGCTTCCACTGGCATTGAGCTGGCAACAGGATACAGTGTGGACATAGCCATCAACCATGATCCAGAAGCCATACGAATGCACAAAATGAACCATCCGAACACGAAACATTATTGTGAGGATGTATGGCAAGTAGACCCAGTGGAAGCTTGCAATGGGAATCCGGTAGGTCTGGCATGGTTTTCACCGGACTGTAAGCATTTTTCAAAAGCTAAAGGCGGTAAGCCAAAGGATAAGAACATCAGGGGGCTTGCATGGGTAGCCTGCAGATGGGCAGGACTGGTGAGACCAAGAGTTATCATGTTGGAAAATGTGGAGGAGTTCAAGACATGGGGTCCGCTGAACAGGAGTCACAGACCGATCAAAAGTCAGACCGGAAAAACATATCAGAAATTCATCCAGCAGTTGCAGGAACTTGGATACGAGGTGCAGACACGGGAGCTTGTAGCTGCGGATTATGGAGCACCCACCATGCGGAAAAGATTCTTTCTGATTGCACGGTGTGACGGAGTTCCGATCACATGGCCGGAACCGACACACGCACCGGCAGACAGCGAAGCGGTGAAAGCTGGATTGCTGAAAGCTTATGTGGGAGCATATACGCAACTGGATTTTTCACTGCCGTGCCCAAGTATCTTTGACAGCTCCGAAGCAATCAAAGAGAAATACGGCATCCGGGCGGTTCGACCTCTGGCAGAGAAGACCATGAACAGGATTGCGAGAGGTCTGAAAAAATTCGTGTTGGATAATCCAGATCCATTCGTAATTGGAAGCACAACTCCTATTATAGATAAAGCATATGGCGGAAATTATACCGGTTCCGGAAGTCGAATAGATGAGCCAATTGATACGATAACCACTGTAGATCACAACAGACTGGTTGTTCCTACACTGATACAGTACCATTCGGAAACATTGAAAGATGAAGTCAGAGGGCAGACCATAGAAGATCCGATTATGACGGTGGACGGCTCCAACCGGTACGGTCTGGTTACATCTTTCATCAGCAAGTTCTACAAGAGCGGAACCGGACAGGACGAACGGGAACCATTACATACAATCACAGCAGGTGATGGGCATTTTGGAGAGGTCAGAGCGTTTCTCATCAAATATTATGGACAGGGAACCGGACAGAACATTGAAGAACCGCTAGATACGGTTACATCCAGAGACAGATTCGGCCTTGTGACCATTGAAGGTGTGGATTATCAGATCGTAGATATCGGCCTGCGGATGTTGGAGCCACGGGAACTGTATGGATGCCAGGGATTTCCGGAAGACTACATTATCGACCATGATTATACCGGAAAGACGTATCCACGTAGCGAACAGGTCAAGCGCTGCGGAAATGCAGTGTGTCCGCCAATACCTGCAGCACTTGTAAGAGCCAATCTGCCAGAACTGTGCGTGGCCGAGAGAACACCGAATATGCGGATCAAGGCAGAAACAACCGGACAGCTCCGGTTTGCGTAACTCAACTTAACTCGACTGAGGAATTGGAGGATGGAAGATGAAAAAACTTGATGAAATCTTAAAAAATGAAAGAATCTGGGGACATGAGATTATGTTTCCGTTTCACTCAGCCTGGGTGAAGCTGCCAGAATGCGGAAAGTGCAGTGTAATCTGGAGTGACTGCGAGGACGGCATGGAACATGTATCTGTATCGCCCAAGAAACAGTTCAGAATGCCGAGCTGGGATGATATGTGCGTGCTGAAAGACATTTTTTTCGAGGATGAGGAAGAAGCCTATCAGATCCACCCAAAGAAGAGCCAGTATGTAAACGCTGTTGAGAACTGTCTACATCTTTGGAAGCCAAAAGGACATGAGATTGATGAGCTGACGAAGTTGGAGAAACAGAGCCAGTGGATTCCGGTAAGTGAAAGATTGCCGGAAGAGTCTTTGAATAGTGTAATCGGCTGGGATGCATACAGAGAACGTTGCTGCTTTGTCCAGCAATTGAACGGTAGATTTGTACTCGGAAACGGGGAGGACATTGTGGATATAGTTGCTTGGATGCCACTGCCAGAGCCGTGGAAAGGAGAATGAGTATGAATAAAGTGGTTGAGTTTATCCCAGAAGATGATCTTTGCCAGTTTTGCCGGAAACGGAAAGCAACGTTACTGTGTGACATGCCGAGAGGAAAGATCATTGCGCCATATGCGAGAAATCTAGGACTTGAAAACCACATTATGACTTGTGACAGAAGAATCTGTACTGAATGTACAACAAGGGTGAATGGGTTTGACTTATGTCCAAATTGTGTGAAAAAAATAAAAATGGCACAGAAGGGAGTAAAAGATGATGGAGAAACTTAAAACGTGCCCATTCTGCGGAGGAAAAGGAAAAATAAAAGCTGCAAAGAAAGATCGTGTAGGATTTACGATATGGTGCGAATGTGAAGAATGTTATGCTCAGACAGGTGGATATTGTCCTGAAATTAAAGATGAAGACCGTGCGATTGAAGAAATTGATTTTTGTAGAAAAGAAGCTGTAAAAGATTGGAACCGGAGGGCGAACGATGAGGCTGATTGATGCAGATGGGCTGACTGAGGGCAGAGTTGAGAATGATCCGGTAGTTATAGCTGTGAAGTGCGCACCGACCGCCTACGACCCGGAGAAAGTTGTATCAGAACTTGATAAGCTGGCGGACAAAGCAAATGACAAAATTCTGGGAGCTGGTGGACTACAGCTATACTACGATGGATATGAAGATGGCATGCGAACGGCGGTTGAAGTTGTGAAAGGCGGTGGAGTATGATGCATTTTGACAGATTCGACTTTCTGGTTGATATACAAGATGTATATATTCTACCAACAATCAGAATAAGCACACAGTATGAAATAATTGATAAAAATTTCAACATTCAGATTCATTTTGCAGTATTTCATTTTAGATGGAGGTGGGTAGATGGCTAAAAAAGTAAAGTGCTGTGAATGCGATTGTCTGATGCAGTGGGCACTTCCACAGAAAATTACAAAAGACAATTATGAGTATGCGAAAAGCTGTCTGGACTACGCAAAAAGAACAGGAGTGTGCGGCATAACTAGCAAAACAAAATTGAAGACTCATGAGCAATATTGCAATTATTTTGAGCCAATTGTTTTAAGAACAGACGAAAATGAGCGGATCAAACGTCTGGAAGAAAAGATTAGAAAGTATGAGAAGGAGAACGGGCTATGAGAGAGATTCTTTTCCGTGGGAAACGGATGGATAACGGAGAATGGGAATATGGGTATCTGTATGGGATATGGGAACAGAGATATATTTTATGGGGAATGACCAATAACGTTCATAACATGGTTGAAGTAGATCCAGAAACCATCTGCCAGTACACAGGTCTGACCGACAAGAACGGTAAGAAGATCTGGGAGGGTGATATCTTAGAGGGGCACTTGGATGATAAATTTCCGGAAGATGTTACCAGAGAAAAAGTAATATGGCATGAAAATGGATGGAAAACAGAGGAATCAAGATGCGACGATAAAGCATATTTGGATGAGTTTGATACAGAAAACTTTGAGGTAGTCGGCAACGTATTTGATAACCCAGAATTGTTGGAGGTGTAAGATGGAGAGATTAACACAAACAAGTGACAAAGGTGGCGTTGCTTTTACTTTTGATTTGCACATATCCTGTGAGCCGAATGAAGCTAAGAAGATTTTGAAAGTAGCTGAGAAATTAAAACAATACGAAGATCTGGAAGAGCAGGGAAGGCTACTGCGGTTGCCGTGCGATATTGGAACAAGGGTATATAAGCCTTTTATAGTTGTTTGCCGGGAAAAACCTTGGATATTTTCTCCGAATATCGACGTGCATTATATCAAGTTGGAAGATTTGCCGAAAATGGGGAAAAAGGTTTTTCTTACAAGCCAAGAGGCCGATATAAAATTAAATTCGATGGTTGAAGAATATAAAGCATCTTTGGAAATGGAGGACAGCCGTGACTGAGAATGAAGCACTCGAAAGCGCATTGAAAAAAATAATCGCACAGGAAAAGTCTAATTGGGGATATATAGAAAACTTTGACGTTGATGAGAATTGGGCGGTAAGAACAGCTATTGAACATGTGAAGCAGTACAGGAAGATCGGAACAGTAGAAGAACTGAAAGCAACATCCAAATATCTGCAACTGGCCAAGAAACATGGAACTGTAGGAAAAGCTATTGAGGCATGTGCAGAATATGAAGGAATCGGAACGGTGGAAGAATGCCGGGAAGCTATGGAGAAACAGAGAAGGAAGCTTGTGAAAAATCCATATGGAACAAGTTATGTCTGGAAAGCTGGCTATTGCCCTGTATGCGGCTGCGGAGTTACAGCAAGATGGGATGATTATTGCCAGTGCTGTGGACAGAAATTGGAGTGGGAGGAGACTGGAATTGAAGATTAAAGAGAAAATCAGGAAAGCAATTATAACTTACGCATTAGAGCATTATCCTAATGAGTTTCTTACACAGCCTAAAAATGTACGGCGTGATACAGTTCGGGTAGAGACTATACAGGCAGTGACCGAAATGCCGAATGAAGTGTTCAAAAGTGATGAATACGTTATGTCAGAATGGCAAAAAAGAATTGTAATGGCAGAACTTACAGAAGCTCTTAAAGACTACATTACCATAACAGAATACGACGAGTTTAGAAAAGAAGGAAGAAAGAGGATTTTCAAGGCAAGTATGAAGGTGGTGAGCGAAAAATGGTAGACAATACAAAGGAAGAGAAATACAGAGACTGGGACATCTGCGAGGAATGCGGGATGAATGGAGATGATACTTGGGAAGACGAATATGGAAATCAGGTATCGAATTGCCCATACTGCCCATATAACGGGAAAGACCCGTGGATGTAAGGATGGGAAAATGGTAAATGTGTTACTGACAATTATTGTATTGGAACTGCTGGCTATATTCTCTAAGTTGGATGAACGAACGGGAGGAAAAAGGCATGAGGACCAGAGAAATGACACTTCGGGATCACGGAATGTGGCCGGAGGACGAGGAGAAGATCTATAAGTACTGCCGTAAGCTGAGCCAGGAGGAGGCACTGGAGCTGTTTCAATGTTGCATCTCCTCGGCATATGGGATAGAGGTAGCCGTATATGACAGTATGACGACAGGGGCCGGGTACAAGACGCAGATTAACAGGGGGAGGTACATTCCGGTCAAAGCGGATGATTTCTATGCATATCGGAGGAAGACAGCGGAACAATTCTACCGATTCTTGCGGATGCACGGGAAGATGTGTTGACGGAGATGAGAGAAAAAGGGGTGATAATGTAATAAGATGAGAAATCTCAATCAGATCATGAGGAAGCTGCAGAGAGCATTGCTCACAAAGCGGCTCCAGGTGAAGATAGACACACATCAGTTTTACAGCGCGGAACAGGAACGGATGATAACCATGTATACTTTGACCACACCTACACTGGGGATGGTGAGAGGGGAATGGAAAACCAGGGATTATGAGATCATGCACACGGCATCGCAATTCGATGTGGTTATGACATTGAAAGAGATATGGGAAGCACTGGCGGACTGGGAATGATGGCAGGTGGTGATGAATGGCTGAGCTTACGCCGAAACGGAAAGCGTTTGCGGACAACTTCATAGCGAATGGCGGGAATGCGACTGACGCGGCGAAAAAAGCGGGATACAGTGCAAGAACAGCGTATTCAACAGGAAACAGATTGTTGAAAAATGATGAGATCCGTGCATATATAGCTGAAAAACAATCGGAAATTGAAAGACAAAAAGGTACGGACATTATGTCTTTGGCAGAAATTCAGCAGCGACGCACTGCGATTGCAAGAGGAGAAGCGAAAGACTCATTCGGATTCGCTCCGGAATTTTCTGAACAGCTCAAATCCATGAATGATCTGGAAAAAGCTCTCACCATCAAAGAGCAGAAGGAAGCACAGCAGAAAGCAGAAGAAGATGCCAGGATGGCAGAGGAGTATCACCTTGATCTCGATATCATTGCCGATGTGTTCCACCCGATGGTCAGAGACATCCGGCGAGGGATGCACACAGAATATGTTTTACCCGGAGGGCGAGGCAGCACCAAGTCTTCCGGGATTTCGTGCATTATCATCGAACTGCTGAAAAACAATTCAGATATGCATGCGCTTGTATTGCGTAAGGTCGGCAACACCATCAAGGATTCAGTGTATGCACAGATCAAGTGGGCAATATCCAAGATGAGTCTGGACGCAGAGTTCAAATTCAAAACCTCTCCTTTTGAGATAACATACAAACCAACAGGACAAAAGATCTATTTCCGCGGAGCCGATGATCCGCTGAAAATTAAATCTATTAAGCCAGAGTTTGGATATATCGGTATCGTATGGTTTGAGGAACTTGACCAGTTTGCGGGTCCGGAAGAGATACGAAACATTCAGCAGTCGGCTATCCGAGGCGGTGACAAGGCGTACAGATTTAAGTCTTTCAACCCGCCACGAAGCAAGAATAACTGGGCGAATGAGTACACGGACGAGGCAAAACTCACCGATCAGAGCGCACTTGTGGTGCACAGTACATACAAGGACGTTCCGCCTGACTGGCTGGGCGAGCAGTTCATCAATGACGCGGAACACCTGAAAGAGGTCAACCCGGCGGCGTATGATAATGAATACATGGGCGAAGCCAATGGAAATGGTGGTAATGTATTCGAATTCATCGAGGAGCGAGAAATCACGGATGAAGAGATCGCCAGCTTCGATAGAATCTATCAGGGTGTAGACTGGGGATGGTTCCCGGATCCGTTTGCTTTTGTCCGTATCTATTATGATGCGGCCAGAGAAACCTTGTATTTCCTTGACGAACACAGAGCAAATAAGACAAGAAACAGTGATACGGCAGCAGAAATCAAGCGGCGCGGGTATGACGATTATGTAATCACATGTGACAGTGCGGACAAAAAGTCAACCAGTGACTTCCGTGATGAAGGATTACCAGCCAGGGATGCGATCAAGGGACCCGGAAGCGTGGAATACTCAATGAAGTGGTTGCAGGGGAAAAAGCTCGTCTTTGATCCGAGGCGGACACCGGAAGCACGGAAAGAGTTCAAAAAATATGAGTATGAGCGCGATAAGGATGGAAATATCATAAGTGGATACCCTGACAAGGATAACCATTTCGTCGACGCGACCAGATATGCAACGGAGACATTATGGAGAAGAAGAGGTAACAGTGCATAATGAGTAGAATAGGAATAGAACTACCAAAAGAGTATTCGGACAGATTTGACAAATTACGTCAAAATCGAGTAGAAGTCAGCTTTTACAAATATGGCACAGCAGCAGACAACTTCGGAATGAAATTAGTAGACGCACTTGAATCACACGATATGTGCATTAAAAAATATAAAGAAACTGGAAATACAGAGTATCTTTGTGATGCAGCAAATTATCTCATGTTTGAGTTTATGTATCCACAAATTCCGAATGCATTTTTCAAAGCAACAGATAGCGGAGAGAGCGCCGGAGTTGCCGGAACACCAATAAATCAGCTAAAAGAAAAATGGTGACTAAATGGGACTTATAACAACACTAAAAAGGTGGTTCAGTATGATTTTCAAGAAACAGGCAGAAGAAGATTTCGCCGTAAACGTGATTTCTTCCCCAGAGATGGAGAGGATCATTAAGAATTGCTATGGAATATACGGAGGAAAGCCATATTGGGAGAGCGCGGAAAAGGGGATCAAGACGATCAACTTTGCGAAGTCCATCTGCTCGGAGACAGCACGGCTGGCAACGCTGGCAATCGGCATTAAGATCGACGGGTCAGCGAGGGCAGCATGGTTACAGCAGCAGACTGATGCCGTATACTTCAAAATTCGGCACTGGGTGGAATATGGATGTGCATACGGTACAGTGTTTCTGAAACCGAACGGTGAGAGCATCGACGTATTCACGCCGGAGGATGTGCTTCTGGTAGAGTATGATAACCTCGGAATCAAGGGGATCATATTCAAGGACAGTTATACGGAGAAAGACAGATTTTACACCCGGCTGGAATATCACAGATTCGTGGATCAGGAATATGATGGTCAGAAGGTGCGACCATATATTGTCAGTAACAAGGCATACGTCTCTAAATCCTCTGATTCAATCGGTGATCCGATCTCCCTGGAGAAAACGAAGTGGAGTAATCTTTTGCCGGAGACTCCGCCGATTCTGAAAGCCGACGGAAGTCCTCTTGACGGTCCGCTGTTCGGTATGTTCCGGACGCCTGCAGCAAACAATGTTGACATCAACACGCCGATGGGTCTACCGATCTATGCAGAAGCCATTGAGGAACTGCGGGATCTGGATGTGGCATACAGCCGGAACGCAGGAGAGATCTTCGACAGCGAAAAGATTATTCTGGCAGACGACCAGTTGCTGATGCCATCCGGAATTAATCTTAAAAATACGACTACCGGCATGAGAGAAAAGTGGCGGGAAGAAATGAAACTTCCACACTATGTCAAAAATGTGTTCGGAAAAGGGATGGAAACTTTCTACCAAGAGATCAATCCGCAGCTTAACACCGATGTTAGGCTTGCTGGTATGAATGCCTTACTGTCTCAGATCGGATACAAGGCAGGATTCAGCAACGGATATTTTGTTTTTAACGAAAAAACCGGTATGGTGACGGCTACGCAGGTAGAAGCAGACGACCGACGGACAATCCAACTGATTAAGGATGTCAGAGATAAGTTGGAAGACTGCCTCAATGGTACGATCTATGCGCTGAACGTATTTGCCGATCTGTATGGTCTGGCTCCGGTTGGTGCGTATGAAGTAACATACGACTTCGGAGACATAACTTACAATAGAGAAGAAGACCGGTTGAGATGGTGGCAGTATGTTGTACAAGGAAAGGTACCAGCGTGGATGTATTTCCAGAAGTTTGAAGGCATGAGCGAGGAAGAAGCAAAAGCAATGGTTGAGGAAGCACAGCCGAAAGAAACGAGACTTTTCGAGGAGGAATAAGCAATGCTGACACCGGAATACCTCCGTGATGTGGCAGCCGGTAGCGAGAAGATAGCCTCCGACCTGCATGACTACATCATACAACAGATCGTAAAACGCATTATTCTGCGAATAGGGCGAGGGAAAGAATACCTGCTCACATCATCGGATAAGTGGCGCATTAAGATTCTGCAGGATGCCGGGTATCTTCTGGAAGACATCACCGAAGAGCTTGCGACGTACACGAAGCGGCAGAAAGCAGAGATTAAGGCAGCAATGGAAGAGGCTGGGGTGAAAGCAATCAGCTATGACGATAAGATTTACGAAGCGGCTGGTCTCTCTCCTCTTCCTCTTTGGGAATCACCGGAACTTGTCCGACTGATGGAGCGCAATATGCTGGCTACCGGGAATGAGTGGAGCAATTACACCCGGACAACAGCGGCGGCGGCTCAAAGTGCATATATCAATGCCTGTGATCTGGCTTACAATAAGGTCATGAGCGGAGCAACTGCATACTCGCAGGCGGTCAGAGAAGCCATAGACAGTATCGTGAGCGAAGGGGTAACAGTAACTTACCCTTCTGGTCATAAGGACACCATAGAGACCGCCACAGCGCGTGCGGTGCGCACCGGAATCGGTCAGGCGGCAGGGGATATTGCTTTGAAACGCATGATTGAGATGGAATGGGACATCATCCTTGTGTCTGCTCACATCGGAGCCAGAACCGGAGACGGTGGAGAGAATCCAGGTAATCATTTTTGGTGGCAAGGAAAGTACTATTCACGAACCGGAAATGATGATAGATTTCCGGAGTTTTACGGCGCGACCGGATACGGAACCGGCGAGGGTCTTTGCGGATGGAACTGCCGCCACTCATTCGGAACCGGAACTGGCAACAATGAGGATAACCCGTACAAGGAAATCCAAACCGAGGACAACGAACGGGTGGAAAAGGCAGAAAAGAGACAGCGGGAACTTGAAAGACGCATTAGAAAGACCAAGCGTGCGGTTATGGGATGGCAGACGGCGGTTGAAAACTGCACGGATGACGAGACAAGGTTTAACCTTCAGCAGGAACTTGACCGGAAATCATATCTCCTGCAGAGACAGAACGCCGCATACAAGGAATTTTGCCAAGAGAACAACCTTCGACCATTGAATGAACGCCTGCAGATCGCAAAGTGGAGCAGGGAGCAGTCGGCAAAGGCTACGGCAGCAGCCAGACGATACAAAGAAGCGAAAGGAATATGATATGGATTTTTCAGAATTTTGCACTGGTTTTCTCCAGATTTGCGCGGGTATAACTGCCGTCGGGGCGGCATGGGGAGTGCTGTATAAACTGTACGCCGGAGCAAAAAAGCCGATGGAAGATATAGACAAACGGCTTGACTCTATCGAGTCTGACATCAAGGATATCAAAGGAAAACTGAACCGGGATTACAATGAGATCAACCAGAACAGGGACGATATGAACCTGCTTATGCGTAGCATGTTTGACTTGATCGAGAACAGGATCACTGGGAACAACGTCGAGGGTCTAAAAAAAACGAGGGACGACCTTGTAAAGGCATTAACCGACAAATAAGAGGGATCATAGTGAAAATATATGAGTTTACTGCACCGGAGCTGGAGAAGATACGACAGCTTGCGAATTTCACGCCAGAAGAGAGAGATCTGTTTGAACGGCGGGCACAAGGCGCGCCTCTGATACAGTGTGCAGAAAACATGAACATGAGCATAGGGTCCATTAAGAGACTTAGCGTTCGGGTGAACCGAAAGATTATAAGAATCTGTTAATAATGTAAACTTTTTAGAGACTTAGTTGATACCACTAAGCCTCTTTTTTTATGCCATAATCAAGGTACAGAAGCAAAACAGCCTTGAAACGGAGGTGTCAATATGAACATGTATCAGCCAATGTACGGAGTGGATGCAATAGCCGCAGAGCAGATGGCGTTGCAACAGCGCATCCAGCAAATGGAACAGCAGAGACAGCAGTTCCAATATCCACCCCAGCAGATGCAGACTCCGCCAGTGCAGAACGTGAACTGGATTCATGTTGCCGGGATTGACGGTGCCAAGAATCAGATTGTTCAGCCTGGACAAACAACATGGATGATGGACAATAACAGTCCGTTTTTCTATGTCAAGTCCGTTGACAACATGGGAAGCGCAACACTAAGGGTATTTCAATTTCAAGAGATACCGTCAGACGCGCTCACTGCCCCACAGACTCAACAGAAGGACTACAGTGATAAGTATGTTACCCGTGAGGAATACAATGCGCTTTTGGAACGTCTGGGAGAAAAGACGCATGAGAAGGAGGACAAGGCATGAATCCATTAATGGAACTAATCGGCGGTACGGGTGGGAATAACCCTATGGCAGCTATGGCGCAGGCCATAAATGTAATCAATCAGATCAAACAGAACGGGAATCCGCAGGCAGTTATAAATGCAATGGCACAGCAGAACCCGAACGTGAAAAAAGCTATGGAAATGTGCCAGGGCAAAAATCCACAGCAGGTATTTGAACAGATGTGCCGACAAAACGGCATTGATCCGGCGCAGTTTGCCGGGATGATGAAATAACGCTATCTCGCCGGAGTGCACACGGCTTGATAAATATATGATAAGGAGATTACCAACATGACAGAAGGTATGTTATCTGCGGCTGATGTAGCAGCAGTGACCCGCAACAATGAAAATAGTAATGACATGTGGGGTGGAAATTGCTGGATCTGGATTATTCTGATCGCGTTCCTGTTCCCTATGATGGGTGGATGGAACCGCGGCGGCGTTGAGACTGGCGTACATGATAACTTCATCAGTGATGAGTTCGTGAAACGTGACATCTTCAACACTAACCAGAATGTATCCAATACGGCATGCCAGACCCAGAGAGATGTGCTGGAGAATCGGTACGCCAACCAGCTTGGATTACAGCAGGTACAGGCAGCACAGCAGAATTGCTGCTGTGAGACCCAGAAAGAGATTCTGCAGAGCCGGTATGATTCCGCGCTAATGGCACAGACCATGCAGGCACAGATGGCGCAGTGCTGCTGTGACATTAAGGAGAGTATCCTTGCCGACGGTCAGGCTACCAGACAGCTGATTCAGGATAACACTATTCAGAATCTGCGCGACAAACTGTCAGATCGTGACAGAGACCTGCAGACTGCTTACTGGCAGATTTCCCAGGTCAACCAGACGAAGAACATCGTGGATGCAGTGAGACCTACACCGATTCCGGCTTATCTTACATGCTCCCCGTACTTTGCGTATAACATGAGCGGCCTCGGCGGGTGCTGCGGCAACGGTGGGAACGTACTGTGAGAAAATACGATGAACTGTCCGCACTGGATGTGCTAAACCTGTTCGGCGTATTCTTGCAGGTGATGAATTACGAAAGTGACTTGTCGCAGGCGAGCAACGCGGACATAGCGAAGCATCTACAGGAGCAGGACAGGAAGTATCTGGATAGGATCATCGAGAATCAAAACCGAATAATAAGCATGTTGGAAGAATCCATTGCTACGAAGTAGTCTTGCAAATCATAGGGGTAGGCGTGGAGCTTGCCCCTATTTTCATAAAAAAAGGAGAATTATTATGCTTAATGTTATCAATGTACCGGCTCAGGAAATAGCAACTAATCAGAATGTCATTTTTAACGCTACTCGCGTAAAGTCTCGCAGATGCGGATGTCAGAGCGGGTGGCTCAATCACATCGAGGGAAGTGGCCTGTTTACAATCACAAACAGGAGCAATCAGCCGATGGCGGTAGAACTCCAGTTTAACGCAAATGTGACGGCTTCTGCGGCTGGCGCAACAGCACTGGCGCTTAAGCTGAACGGTGAGAACATCGGCGGAACCGAGATGGATTATACGGTCGTTACAGCAGATGTATATCAGAATGTAAGTGCAGACACGTTGATCCCGGTACCGGCCGGAACATCTCTTACCGTATCTGTGGGGAACATTTCCGCCGGAGCGGTACTTGTAAAGGACGCAAACCTCATCATTAAAAAGCTTTCGTAGGAGGTGATCTTATGATTACCTTTAAGAGCAAGGAAGATGTGCAGACCATAGATGAAATCTATGCAGAGATCAATGCCAGGATGATTGCGGCGCTTATGTTTCATAGCCAGATGGCGGATTACTTCGACTTCCTGGGTCTACGCGGATATAAGCGCCTTCATGAATACCAGTATGTGGCGGAGGGGAAAGAGCGGCGTGAGCTGAACCGATATTACATCAACCATCATAACCGGATGATCCCAGATCGGTACGAAGGGTCTGTGCAGATGATTCCGGAAGGGTGGAAGAATGCAAACCGGATCAGTGTAGGTAAGTCCACAAAGCAAAAAGCCGTCGAGGATGGATTCAACGAATACCGCAAGTGGGAGTCTGATACGAAAGCACTGTACGAAAAATATGCCGTTACTCTTCGGGATGGCGGTCATATTGCGGATGCTCTGCGTGTGGAAATGTTGGTTGATGATGTGGACGGAGAGCTGAAACATCTGGAACGCATGTTGATAGATCTCATTTCTGCCGGATATGACATGGTATACATCGTGGAGAGGCAGGACGCGATCCACGACCGGTACGAAAGAAAAACCGCAAAGGTATGGGAGGTATAAATATGCATGAATTACAAAAAGTGTTGGAAAAACAGCTTGAAACAGAAAGAAAAGAAGCCATAAACAAATTGACGTCGAATAATCTGGATACGATTTTCAAGCTCACGACCGCAATCTGCAATATTAAGAAACTGGAAGGTGCTGGATATGAGCATTCGGCAGCACCTACGGCGGAGATCGCGGAGGAAATCATCAGCAAATATTCCAATGGCCGTTATGACCACAACGTTGATGCGCTCTATGATGCTTACATTTCAGCAAAGCAGGCGTATAAGCAGACCGGAGATCAGGGACACCGAGACAAACTCATGGAATCGGTCGGCAGACTGATGGTGGAGATCTATGACTTGCTGTCCTCTATGATTGTAGATTCTGATTTTCAGGAAGAAAAAAAGGAGATCATGCATCGGATAAGGATGCTATCTGAACAATGATAACATCAGATGAAACTTGATAGAGCCAGATAAAAATAAATGGGTGATAGGGTTAAACCATTGCCACATTATAATGAGAGTGTAACGAAAGTTACACACAGGTGCTTTGTTCTATTCATTTGTTCCTCCTTTCTTAGGTAGCACGCGTCCTTAATAGAAACCGGTGTACATCCTCCAAAAGGTGCACCGGGAGGTTGAAAAGCGGATGCAATTTCCGGCGCGTGTATTATCCGGTCGATGCCCGAACCGGAGCGCTTGGCAAGCGTTATAACCCACGGCCTGCATGCGCCGTTATTCCTCCGGGATAGCATGCATAGCGAATGCCTTGCGCCAAGGCTGGCAGCTGGAAAGACAGCATCCCCCCACGCAATCCGAGGTGGTAAACAGTTGCAACCACGCACCATGTCGGCAGGATCACCGATATGGTCAAAAGAGATGCAGGGACGGCGACTCCTGCCGGATTGCAAACATTGGAATATAGTTCAGAGGTAGAACGCCTGACCGTTAATCAGGATGTCGTAGGTTCGATCCCTACTATTCCAGTTTTGGAGCAGCCATGTGGTGGTTTCGAACGCTGCATGCATCCAAAAAAAGTGGATCATGATGACGGTAAGATTCACGTGATGCATAGTTTAATGGGTGAGAACGAAGGTTTCCCGTCAAAAAACCTTAGTATCGGTTCGAGGCCGATTGCATCATTACCCCGCCAGTGGTTTATCTGGCTTAATCCATTACCGCCGACGGGCGGTTAATAATCACGTTTAGGAGGATTATGTATGCAGAACTATGAACAGATCTTGCAGGAGATCGGAATTGAGATCCCGGATGACAAAAAGACTGATCTGAAAAAGAAAATGGACGAAAATTATCGTACCAAAACAGATTATGACAAGGTGGTTCAGAAACGAGACGAGTACAAAGATTCTCTCGATGATGTGCAGACCAAGTTGGACGGATTCAAAGACATTGATGTGGATGATCTGAAAAGTCAAATTTCTACTCTGACTACGGAGCTTGCCAACGAAAAGACGGCAAGGGCGGCAGATGCCAGAAAAGTCGAGGTAGAAAAAACCGTCAATGAATTTCTCTCTTCCACGGATGAGAACGGTGAAAAGCTGTACGAATTTCTGAATGACATCACAGAGAACCACTACCGGGATGCACTCACAGCAGAACTGGACAAAGATTCTGCAAAAGGAAAGTCCATTGGTGACATTTTTAAGGGAATGATTACCGATAAGGACGGAAACCAGAAAACCGGAATCTTCATTGACAAGGAACAGGCGGCAGCTACAAAGAAAGCAGCAAAGTTTACGGTTCCGCCGACGAAGAAGCCGAAGCCTGACGGACAGAAATATACCATGTCCGAGATTATGAAGATGAAGAACGAGAACCCGGATCTGGACATTAAAGCGTATATGTAACATGAAATAACCGGCAAAACATTTAGAGTTTTGCTGCTGACCCACACCCCTTTTAAAAGTTATGGGTAGAAAGGATTTTTTATGGCATTATTTGACCAGAAAAATTTCAACGGTGAGGTATTTGGCACGTATGTCGACAAGGTACCGAACCTTAAAAGAAATGAACTTCTGAAATCAGGTGCAATTGTAGAGAAAACACAGTATGCGACTATGCTGCCTGAGCAGACTGGTGGTAATTATATTACCGTTCCGATTAAGGCAAGAATTAGTGGAGAAGCTGACAACTACGATGGTAATACCAACATTACCACAGATTCCCGTGAAACATTCACACATGGAAGAATTGCTGTAGGCCGCTCCCACGGATGGACAGAAAAAGACTTCTCCTCTGAAATCACCGGAGAAGATTTCATGCCTGCAGTGCAGGAAGTGGCAGAATATTGGGACGATATAGACCAGGCTACTCTTCTGTCTGTTCTGAAAGGTGTATTCTCCATGACTGGCACGGAGAATCTGAAATTTGTGAACGATCACACCTACGATGTGTCTATGTCTGCTACAGAGACCGGTTTCAAAGAGACCACTCTCAATAACGCAGTACAGAAAGCACTTGGAGACAACAAGGCAAAATTCAGCCTTGCGATCATGCACTCCAAGATCGCAACTGATCTGGAAAACCTGAAGCTTCTGTCTTACATGAAATACAACGACGGTGACGGAATCGAAAGAGACCTGACTCTCGCTACGCTGAATGGTAGAACCGTTCTGGTTGACGACGATATGCCGACCACGACCGTTGCTGCTAAGTATGTGAGAGCACTGTCTACTGATCCGGGAGCACTGAAAGTTACTACTGCAGGAACCGGTTCCGGAGAGGTAGCAAAAGCTACCGTTGCTGCTGATATTACAGATATCGCAGAGAATGAGTATGTTGTTCTCCTTCCGGCTGGAACTGCTTATACGACCTATGTGCTGGGTGCTGGCTCTATTGAGTACACCAACTGCGGTGTAAAAGTACCATACGAGATGCATAGAGACCCGGCAAAGAACGGCGGCGAAGATACCCTCTACTCTCGTCAAAGAAAGATCTTTTCCCCATACGGTATCTCCTACAAGTCCGGCTCCGTGATTTCCCCGTCAAATACACAGCTGGCAACCGGAAGTAACTGGGAGCTTGCGAACAACAACGCTTCTGGAACGAAGAAATACTTCCCGATCAAGGCTATCCCGATCGCAAGAATTATCACTCGATAGGAGAAAACGGCATGGCATACGCAGATTATAAATTCTATACAGAATCATACTTCGGCAATGTCGTGCTGGAGTCTGATTTTCCACGAGTGGAGAGCAAAGCCAGTGACTTCGTGGATATTCTGACCCGTGATCGTCTGGTGGACGGACTGCCTACCAATGAGCATGCTCAAATGCGCATCAAAAAGGCGGTCTGCTCACTGACGGATACATTGTACCAGATTGAGCTTGCTGAAAAGCAGGCTCTTTCCGTAGCAGAATCTGGTCTTACTGCATCATCTGGAGGAACCGGAAAAAATACAGGCGTTGTGACCTCTGTATCTTCTGGAAGTGAGTCTATCTCATATGCCACTCCACAGCAGATCGGTGCAGGTGCAAAGGAAATGAGTGCTTTGTATGCAGCGGCGGGAGATCCACAGAAAATCAATGACATTCTGCTAAAAACGGCACTTCCTATGCTTATGGGAGTGAGAAATGATGATGGTATTCCGATTCTCTATGCGGGGGTATGAGTATGATTTGCAATAAAAAAGCGTATCCGGATATGAGAAAAGATTGCGAAAACTGTTCTGAAAAGGAAGCATGCTTTAGTGGGTATGCCGTTGGAATCTCTTACATGGAGAACGCTTCTGAAAAACTGGAACAGCCTCTTATGAGGGAAACGACCACAATAAATGTTGGCGGAAATCTGGTACCAGTATACAAAGACGATCTGAAAAAAGAAATATACAAGGCGTTAAGAGAACCTTTTTCTTTGATGTATGGAGCATGAACATTTTGCAGGACTGTAGAATTAACATTTTAGGATCCGAATGGAACATAAAGTTCGGAAACGAGGAACAGTATCCAAACTTAAAAAATATGGATGGTTATTGTGACCAAAGCACGCGCGAAATTATTGTTGACGATATGGAAAAGTACCAGGAGCAGCTTGGCTCAAAAGCGGATCTGCGAAGCTATAAGAAGCAGGTTACAAGGCATGAAATCATTCATGCATTTCTGTTTGAGTCAGGTCTTGATGTAAGTTCGGTCAAAGCCGAAAGCTGGGCTACGAATGAAGAAATGGTAGACTGGATTGCTATCCAGATGCCAAAAATCATTGCTGTTATGGAGAAAGCTGGTGCTCTATGAAAATTCTGAAACGATTATTTTGCAATCATAAAAAACAAGTGCATGTCGGCACGTATTTGTCCGATGAACCGGACGGATCACGACGGACACGCCATATATGGCAGTGCAAAAACTGTCGAAAAATGATTTGGAGGTAGAAAGATGGATTTAAGCTCACTGGGAAATTGCGTCCCCATTATTATGATCTGCTATGGTGTAGGTTTTGCGTGCAAGACTTTCCCTAAAATTCCGGATGAACGCATTCCGGTTATCATGCTGTTGGTTGGTGGTATTCTCGGTGCAATTGGCATGAGAATTATCCCTAGCTTTCCGGCAACGGATTATATCACAGCAGTTGCGGTCGGTATGTTTAATGGCCTGACAGCTACTGGAATCAATCAGCTGTATAAGCAGAGTAAGAAAGCGTAAGCAGTTATGGGCGGTCGTGGATCGTCCAGCGGTATGAGTGACAAAGGAAGACCGTATGGAAGTCAGTACCATTCATTATATGAATACGAAAATGTAAAGTTTGTTTCCAACATAGGAAAAAATTATGAGCCACTTATGGAAACTCGGACGGAAGGAAGAGTGTACGTACAGGTCGGCGGAAACAACATTGTCAGAATTGTATTCATGGATGGACAGAACAAAAGAAATAAAGTCATTGAGCAGGACAAGAGGTCAAAAGAATGGCATGTTCATCATGGATATTTTCATACAGAAAATTCCGAAAAGGAACATGAACCTCTATCTGCTCAGGACAGACAGTATCTTGAAAAGATCAAAAGGATATGGCATAATCGTAGTAAGCAAACATAGTTTAAGTCGGGGAAAACACTCATAAAATGAGAATTCCGCGTTCAAATCGTCGGTGTTTGTGCGAGAGATGCTATATCAGAAATGATGTGGCGTCTCTTTTTTTATGAAAAATTATGGCAGATAAAACAAACAGTATTGCATACGAAAATCTGAACCGGCGCATGTTCGACGGCATTGGACAATACGGCATTCCGCAGATAGAACCGGAGATATTCGAAGGTGACTGCGAATTTGTCGGTTTCAATTATGCCAGAGGCAACTGCTCAAACACCGATCAGAAAGCTGTTCACTTCTTTCTGGACGATTACCAGTTCTATTCGCTGTGGAGAACCCCGGATAGATACGTGGATAAGTTGAGCAAATTCCGGTACGTTCTGACACCGGATTTCAGCACTTACACTGATTTCCCGAAAGCTATCCAGATATACAATCACTACCGCAAACACTGGGTCGGCGCATATCTGCAAGAGTATGGCTGCCGGGTGATCCCGACAATCTCATGGAGCACGCCGGATTCCTACGAATGGTGCTTTGATGGTGAGCCAGAGGGCGGAACGGTGGCAATTAGTTCCGTTGGATGTATGAACGGCAAGGCGAAAAAGGAATTGTTCTTGTCTGGTTACAATGCAATGATTGAACGGTTGCACCCGGAAAGCATCATCTTTTACGGCACAGTTCCGGAAGAATGCAAAGGCAATATTGTTCGGGTAAAGGCGTTCAGTGACAGATTCAGTAAGGTAATCTGCGAGGTGTGAGCATGTACAACGATCATGTGACAGTATTCAACTTTTACGAATCTCCCACAACCGGGGAGATAACGTGGTATCCGCATGTGCTTCAGATGTGCGATCTGATTACAGACCGCGGTGCGATTATCAAAAAATATGGAGCAGACAGCACCGATACTGCACAGCTTCATGTTCGATGGTATAACGCAGATGCGGGAGATATATGCGTATTACGATCCAGCGGTGACTATTTGCCGTATCTTCCGCCGAAAGAATGGAAGAAGCAGACCAACGATAAGCTGTCGGAATCTATAACATTTTCAGATAGAGATTTCTTCTGCAAGGGCATATGGATTGGGCGGGATGCTCCGATATCTGATGATGATTACCGTGGCGGATTCTATCAGCATGTAAACAATCTCAATGACAATGTGTTTAAGGTTTCAAGTATAGGAGGACCGTATACCGTGATCCCGCATTTTGAAATCCTTGGAAAGTAGGTAGCACATGGACAGAATGCAGCATTTTCCTTCATTTTCAATCGTATATGGAGACATTGATATAAAGCTCGATCTGTCCAGATTCGAGGAGCAGTACAAGAAAGCACAGTATGAGCTTGACGGTAATGTAATGAACAGCATGATTCCGTTTATGCCACATTACAACGGCACATTCATCCAGAACACCCGGGCGCACAGTGCTGCGATCCAGGGAACTGGAAGAGTATATGCCGCATACGGCCAGCAGGGAAGATACTTGTATATGGGAAAGACAATGGTTGATGAGGAAACCGGAAGCGCATGGGCGAAGCAGGGTAATAAGAAAGTTCTTGTCAGCCAGTATGGCGGAAAGACCAATGCAAAGGAAAACCTGTCATACACCCATACGCACAATCCGGCGGCTCAGGCTCACTGGTTCGATGCTGCGAAAAAGGCTGACGGAAAGAACTGGATAAGGCAGGTAAAAGCAACGGCGGGAGGTGGTAAACGTGGCGGATAATTTGAAACCGATAGGCGTAGACGCTGATGGGTACGACATTTTGACTACAGCCATGAAAGCGTTACTGAATCAGTATCCCGGATTGCAGGAAAATGAGACTATCCGGTTTGAACAGTTGGAGGACGATAGCGGTATTGCTTTCTCCAATGACAACGGTGCACTGGTCTACTCCGAAAAGGAAGATGTGTGCGGAGTCATGCATCAGATCTGCCAGTATCCTTTTTTCGTCATATACCGGACCGCATCATTACGAGAGAAACAGAAGATCAACGTACAGGCATTCCTTGACAGTCTCGGTAAATGGATCTGCCGAGAGCCTGTGACCATTGATGGAGTTGACACCCGCCTCATGACATTTCCGGAGCTTTCCGGTGGGCGAATCATTAAGCGTATAACCCGTGAAAATTCTTACGGCACAGTGCCGCAGGAGAACGGTGTGCAGGACTGGCTTCTTCCGTTGACGGTCCGATACGAATATAACTATGAAACGATATAACCGACAGCAGAACAGATGCTGCCGCTGACCCAGAAATCCCTTTAAAAATTATGGGTAGAAAGGACTTTTTTATGGCCGTAACAGGAAAAATTGACCGTAAATACATGGCGCATTTTCTCGATGCAGGTTCTCTGTGTGGTGGTCTTACACCGAAGTATGAGCGCCTCGGAAAAGATCTGGAAGAGTACAACATTGAACTGAATCCGGACACAGAGACTTCTAAGAATATCCTTGGTGAGACGACCTTCAAGCACAATGGCTATGAAGCTTCTTCCGAAGCTGATCCGTTCTATGCGGAAACAGACTCCGACCTCTTCAAAGCTCTCCAGAAGATTGTAGACGAACGTCTGAAAGACGACAATCTCAAAACCAAAGCGGTGGAAGTACACCTCTGGACAGAAGAGGCTAGCGGAGCTTACGAAGCATACCAGCAGGAATGCTACGTTGTCCCGACCTCATACGGTGGTGATACTTCCGGTTATCAGATCCCGTTCACTGTCAACTATGTTGGCGAGCGCGTGAAAGGAACCTTCAACCCGACCACCAAAGCATTCACCGCGGCAGAATAAGCGGTGTAAGGAGGACAACTTATGGAAGAAATGAAACTCACAGTCGACACAGGTGCGGTGAATATCGCAGTGCAGGACGAAGCGGACGGCAGTGTGATCGGATCATTCAAATTCATCCCCACCGATATGGACATCATCAGACGTTACGGAAAGGTAATGGATTATTTCAATGGCGTTACATTCCCGGAGAATCCTTCCGAGGAAGAGTACCTCAAGCTCGATGATGAGATCAGAGGGCAGCTGGACTATCTGCTCAATGGCAGCGTATCAGAGGGTGTGTTCGCAAAATGCGCTCCGCTGACCATGATTTCTAATGGTGATTTTTTCTTCGAGACAATCATTGAGGGAATCGGCAAACTGATCGAGAAGACCATGAAGACCCGTATCGACAAGAAAATGAAACGTGTGAAAGCAGCAACCTCCAAATACCACAGATGATCGCGTGGGAATTACCTGAATCATTGTGTGTAGGTGGTCAAGAATGGAAGATCCGAACTGATTTCCGAGCTATTCTTGACATTATCCGCTACTTTGCAGACCCAGAATATGAGGCAGACGAGTCGTGGCTTATCTGCCTCACAATTCTATATATAGATTTTGACGATATGCCGCCGGAGATGTACCAGGAAGCCTGTGAAAAAGCTATTGAGTTCATCGACATGGGAATCAAGGACGACGGCAAGAAAAAGCCGCACACAATGGACTGGGAGCAGGATGCACCCATTATCCTCCCGGCTGTGAATCGTGTTCTGGGGCAAGAGGTAAGAGCGGTTGAGCACCTGCACTGGTGGACGTTTCTCGGAGCGTATATGGAGATCGGAGACAGTCTTTTTTCGCAGACCCTAAGTATCCGGAAAAAGAAGATGGAGGGAAAGCATCTGGAGAAATGGGAACGTGAATGGTACAGGCAGAACAAAGATTTGGTTGACTTGAAAAAGCGTTACACAGCAGAGGAAAAAGCCGAAATGGATCGGCTGAATAAGATCCTCGGATAGGCGGTGAGAAAATGGCTGGCCAGTATGACGGCACAATCCTGATTAATACATCAATAGATACAGATGGTTTTAAAGCTGGCGGCAAAGAAGTAGAGACAGCCATGAGAAAGGCCGCACAGTCTGTAAAAAATATCGGAGATACTGCAAAGGTCTCCCTGCAGAAGATGGTTGAATCTTTTGCTAAAGATAATCGGCAATATGCAGAACAGCAGCAGAAAGTAGAAGATCTGAGAAAAGAACTGGAACGCCTTGGCAATACAAAAGTCAAAACAGACGAATATGCAGCCATTCTAAAAGAAGCGAGCGCATTGCAGGATAAGCTCGAAAAGGTCAAAAAGGCACAGGAAGATTTCCTGAATGCCGGAGGAAAATTTAGCTCTTCTGCATATAAGAGACGTTCGAACCAGATTCTGGAGCTTACGCAGGATCTTCGTAGAGCAAAAGAAATGGAAGCCGCTATGCGTCATGAGGGAACGGCATATCAGCCTGCAGATACATCAGCGGCGGAAAGTAAATATATAGCTGAATCAGAGAAATTACAGCAGATGAATACCCGACTCGGACTCTCCTATGATGCATTGAAAGCAAAAGTAGAGTCTTTGAATGGGAATACACGTGCGTTGACCGGAATAAAAGGCCGTCTCGCATCTGCTATAGGTGCTCTTGGTGCAAAAATCAAGGGAATTCTGCCCGGTATGAACCAGATGGATAAATCTGCAAAGAAAAGCGGACTGTCCCTGAAAAAGATTCTTATGTATGGGTTGGGATTCCGAAGCCTGTTTGCGTTGTTCAATCGTCTTCGGTCGGCAGTGGTAAGCGGATTTCAGAATCTGTCCCAGTATTCCGGGCAGACAAATGCAGACATATCTATGCTGATGTCTTCATTGACACAGCTGAAAAATAGTCTTGCGACAGCGTTTGCACCGATTTTAAGCGTTGTAGCTCCGATTCTTTCTAAGTTCATCGGCATGTTATCCACAGCAGCCAGCTACGTGAGCCAGTTTTTGTCTGCTCTGACCGGGAAAAGCACATACATTAAAGCCGTTAAGGTTCAGCAGGATTATGCAGCCGGATTGAAAAAAACCGGAGATAATGCAAAAGACGCAGAAAAGGATTTGAAAGGATACCTTTCTCCAATTGATGAGATCAACAAGAAAGAAAAGGAGAATGCGAATACTTCTTCTGGATCTGGTGCCGGAGGCGGTGTGGATCCAAGTAAAATGTTTGAAACCAAGCCGATCGAGTCCAAAGTCATGAGCCTTGCCGAAAAGGTAAAAAAAGCTTTTGCAGAAATGTTCGCTCCTCTGGCGGACGCATGGCAGATTTACGGACCATCAATTAAAAAAAGTCTTGGAAAGATTAAGCAGGATTTTGTAGATTTCTTCGTCGAGATTGGGACGGCTACGGTCGACTGGGCGAAGAATCTTGACTGGAAGCCTCTGCTTGCTTCTGTAGACAATCTTTTACAGAAGTTTGAACCATTGGTAGATCTGATTCTCGGAGACCTTGCATGGGCGTATGAGAACGTCCTGTTGCCACTTGGGAAATGGACAATTGAAAAAGGTCTTCCGGCAGTTATCAATTTACTGGCACAGGCATTTGAATTTGTTACTGTCGTCTTAGAAGCGCTCAAACCTGTAGCACAGTGGCTATGGGATCACATACTGAAAGATCTTGCGACTACTGTCGGTGAAGTCGTTGTAGGAATTATCAATACTTTTACAGGATTGCTGGAATTTTTTACTGGTGTATTCTCTGGAGACTGGGAGAAAGCAATTGAAGGATTAAAAACAATGCATGATGGCCTTGAACAGGCGGTGATGGCTGTATTCAATTTCATTCAGAACAACATCATGATGCCGTTTGACAATTTCCTGCAAAAAGTTTTCGCAGTCGATTTCACAAAATATTTTGGAATTTTCGGAGACGTTATGAACGGCTTTTTCGCCGGAGCAAAGACAGTATGGGATGGCGTAAAGAATATTTTCAACGGATTCATTACGTTTTTGAAAGGAATCTTTGCCGGAAATTGGCGGCAGGCTCTTACCGGACTGGTTCAAATCTTCAAAGGTGTATTCCAAATGATCGAAGGTTTCGCAAAAACACCTATCAACGCTGTTATCGGATTGATTAACGGCATGATAAGTGCTGTTGTAGATGGATTGAACGGACTCCTTTCTATGGCAAATGGATTACTTTCTAAACTGCCAGAAAATACGCCGTTAATAGGCGGATTCCAGATCCCGGAAATTAAAGCTCCATCGAAGATCCCATATCTGGCAACCGGCGCGGTTATTCCGGCAAATGCACCGTTTACGGCAGTCCTCGGAGATCAGAAGCACGGCAACAATATCGAAGCACCAGAGGCTCTGATAAGAAAGATTGTCCGGGAAGAGAGTGGCAACAGAGGCGGAACATATCATTTTACCGGACAGATCAACCGGCGTGTGCTGTTTGATGAGTTCATCACCGAAGCGAAGCTCCGGCAGGATCAGACCGGCGTAAACCCGCTGACATCGTTTTAAGGAGGCTGTATGCAGGATCGGATAAAAATTGAAGATGTTGTAATCTTGCAGCCGGACGACGATGGGTACCAGGCGGAGCTTGCGACAACTTCCACGGAAGATTCAGATCGTGATATGGGACTGGATATGCATAACACTCCCATAGGCACGGTGTTCGGATATAACCTTAAATGGACATCCCCACCGGCGAAGGAAGTATCAAAAATCCTTAAACTGGTGCTGAATAAGAGCCAGTTCAAGATGCATTACTACGACATCGTAGAGGCAGCGTGGATGGATGGATATTTCTATGCATCGAATTTCAGTTCCCCATCAAGGTCACTGGAAGAGGATGCAGAGGTGTGGGATTCTCTGTCATTCAATGTCAGAAGTATAGGAGCGAAGAAATGAGAGAAGGTAGCAGCGAGCTTCTCAAAGCTTATGAAACAAGCGCAAAATTCTATCAGACAGCATATTTTGTTCTGGCAAATGGCCAGACTCTGGATCTCGGAAAGGGTGATTTCTACCTTTCCGGGAACGGATTAAGTGACTCGGCAGGCAGTAGCACATTTCCTCTTGGTGTAGCTCTTGAAAAGCAGATCACGCTTTCCATCGTCAACGACAAAGACCAGTATTCTACGTATGATTTCATCGGAGCGCGGATTACGGTCTACTGCAAATACGATCTTCCGGAGAGAGTGGAGTCATTCCTTTTCGGAACGTTCACCGTGAGGGATCCGGAGACCTACGGAACGGTTATCACCATCACGGCGGTTGATGATATGTACAAGGGTGACGAGGATTACAGTACTAAGCTGTCTTACCCCATGACTGCAGGTGAAGCTCTGCGAGACAGTTGCAGCACCTGCAATATTACTCTGATAGATACAGTTTTTGCTAACTCTGATTACATCATCAAGAAAGCTCCTACCGGACTGACGCACCGCTCCTTCTGGGGACTGTGCGCGATGCTGGCGGGCGGAAATGCCCGGGTTGATGAGTATAACCGTCTGCGTATTATTACCTATGATTTCTCAACGTTTGAGACTGACCAGGGATTATACGGCGGAGTGTTCGATAAAAATACACCATATGCAACCGGAGACACGGCGGACGGTGGAACGTTCAAGCCGTGGACGACTGGATATACATATGACGGCGGTAACTTCCACAATTGGAGTGGTATTCATCAGCTGTTCAAGGTAAAAAATTTGAAGGTTTCCACAGACGATGTGGTTATCACCGGGATTCAGAGTGAGGTTGATGAGACAACTTACACCAGCGGGCAGGAAGGGTACATGCTGAAGCTGGATAACCAGTTAATCACAGGGAATGAGCAGGACGCAGTGAACCGTATCGGGCGGATCCTAATCGGCTTAAAATTCCGACCGTTTGAGATGGACCATGTAGCATATCCGTTTGCGGAATTTGGGGACCTGTGCTATGTGACGGACCGAAAAAACAATGTATATCAGTCTGTAATTACTGATGTGGATTTTCAGTTCTATGGGTATACGACTATCAAATGTACGGCGGAAAGTCCGATTCGGAACAGCTCCAATTACTATTCCGAAGTAACCAAAGCAGTTATTAAGGCCAGAAGAGAAACGAAGGTACAGATTGACGAATACGACAAGGCTGTGCAGATGCTCACCAGCCTTATCACGCAGAGCTTTGGCGTATATAAAACAGAGGAAACGTTGGAGGATGGCTCCACAATTTTCTACCTGCACAATAAACTTACACTGGCAGCATCCCGCACAATTTGGAAGATGACAGCCAATGCTTTTGCGGTCAGTACGGACGGCGGAAAGACCTGGAACGCCGGAATTGATTCTTCCGGTAACGCTGTTGTAAATGTTTTGTCTGCTATTGGCATCAATTTTGACTGGGCCAGAGGCGGAACGCTGACTCTGGGAGGTCAGAACAATACGAATGGTCTTTGCCGAATTTTGGATGCATCCGGAAATGAGGTCGGAAAGTTCAGCCTTGACGGAATCAAAGCCACAAAAGGACAAATCGCAGGCTGGAATATCAACGCATCAGAGCTTTCAAACACAAGTGGGAACACATCTGTTTTTTTGGCCAACGGAACAAACACGAACAAAGATTTTCTTGTTGTCCGCGTTCTTAAAAACGGGTCCTATGTATATCCGTTCTTTGTCCGAGCCACTGGACAGGTGGGTATCAATCTTATAGATCAGCCAGCAGACACCCCTGCAATCACGATTGGAAACTCTGATGGCGGATATATGAGAATGGGCGCAGATGGATTTGAGGTTAATTTCGGCACTCACTACGCCAAAATGTACTACGGATCCGGCGGGTACGCGCGTCTTACCCTTGGAAACAACGGCAATGAAAAAGCAAGAATTGATTCTGACGGAATGTTTCAGACCAAATATGGTGTCAAAGGAAGCGCCACACCAAACGTACATATTAACAGTTCCGGAACGATTCTGGAATGCAGAAGCTCCAGCCGGAGATATAAAAAAGACGAATCCACAGACCTTGGAGAGATGGACCCGGCAAAGCTGTATGATGTCCCGGTGAAAACCTACTACTACAAAAGCGGTTATCTATCGAAAGAGGATCCACGGTATGGAGAAAAATTCATTGGATTTATTGTGGAAGATTTTCAAGAGACATATCCCTGGGCCATTGACTATGACGACAAAGGGCGCCCTGAGATGTGGAACAGCACCGTCCTTCTTCCAGCTATGCTGAAACTGATACAGGAGCAGCACAACGAGATAGAAGTGTTAAAAAACGAAATATCAGAGATTAAGGAAATGTTGAAAGGAGTGATAGGGTAATGGCAATTCAGAACAGGCGTGGAAATTATGAGGATTTTCTTCCAGAAAAAATGCTTCCGGCAGAATGGGCCATTGTTCTTTCTGGTGATCCTGTCGTTACTGATGGAAAATCCGCTTTTATCTGCTTTTCTCCTGGTGACGTAAAGAGGATTGCAACACATAACGACATGGTAGCTCAATTCAACTCCATCAATGCAGATCTGATTGAAAAATTAACTGGTGATGTCACTGACGCTGCCAATGCTGCGAATGTTGCTACATCTGGAGCTAATACAGCAGCCGGAAATGCACGAACGCAGGCTACTGCAGCAGAAACAGCAGCAAACGAGGCAAGTAACATAGCTGACATAATTCGGGGAAAGCTTGATGCTGGCGAGTTGAAAGGAGACAAGGGAGACAAGGGAGACAAGGGTGCCACCGGAGAAAGCGGTGTAACTGTTCCTATCTCTGGTATTTTTACGCTCGCCGTAGAAGAGGGTACAGGGGATCTGTATGTATATTATGCTGATGGCAGCACCCCTCCGGAGTTTGAATACAACTCCGAAACAGGTGACTTGTACTATGTCACGCCGGAATCATAGAAAGGAGATAATTTCATGGCAAAGGTTAAAATCGGAAACGTAAAAGGACCGCAGGGTGAACAGGGACCGCAGGGTGAACAGGGACCGCAGGGACCGATCGGTGCAACGGGAGCAACTGGCCAGGTTGACGCAAGCACCGCTATCGAATTTTCGGAAAACAGCAGTTACGCAAATATCGAAAGTGGAGAAAGCATAGCTACCATTTTCGGTAAACTCAAAAAAATTGCAGGTGGAATCCTTGCCGGAGCAGGAAGCACACTTCTCGGAGCGAACCTTACCGCTGATAGAGTTCTCCTGTCAAATTCTGACGGAAAGATAACTGCATCCACAATCACGGCCACAGAGCTTTCTTATCTGGACGGGCTGACTGGAAATGTACAGCAGAACATTAATTCACTAACTGAGAACAAAGGGCACGCCTATGGAGAAAAATTCACAGCAGGCAACACGGATATTAACATTTCAAAATGGGCAGTTACTTCTTTACTATGTATTGCAACATATAATGAAACAGCCATGTACATTATAAGAAAAGAAACCTCAACTAAAATATTCTGTTTACCAATAAAATCTTCAACACAATTTACTGTAGCTAAGAATGGAGAAAATTCTATTAGACTAACAAATTCTGCGGCTGAAGGTGGTAACTGGACTGTGTTTTATTGATATTTTATATATACAACTCCGATTGAAACGGTAACATTTTTTTGATCATCGCATTGCATAAAGAATTGTTTTGTGCTTGGCTTTTGTTTAATATCTATTTTGATTGTTGTAGATATACTTGATGTTGTTATCCACACCTGCACTGGTACATGATTCTCATAATATGGGATCATACATGTTCCAGCACTATCTATAGTTTGATTATCGTAGAATCTGATAAGAATCTTCTCAGTTAGTTAAGAAACAGAACCAAAAGGAGCGGACAAAATCCGCCCCTTTTTTCGGTTATATTGCCTGCACATACTTCCGAAATACTTCTTCTGAATCCCGTTGCGCTATATAATGTTTTTGAGTAACGTCTGATCCTTTGTGCCCCAAATAGCATCCGGCGTCGTACACGGTTCCCCCTCGTTTTATCACATTGGTAGCAACCGTGTGACGATATATGTGCGGGTATACGCGCTTGTTTATTCCGGAATCAGCGGCAATTCGTTTGATCTCCGCATAAATTCCTGATTTTTGTAACTTCTTTGTTTTATCCCCTCGGATATAGATATATTCGTTAGAATTTTCAACCGTTGCAGGCAACGTGGTGGCATCCACGATCTCAACTTGATACAGACATTCGGAGAGCGTCTCGTCCAGCATAGCAAGCTCATTCTTCCCCAAATGATAGCGCATTTTCATTACAATTTCGTTTTTCAGTGTTTCCTTTCTGGTCATAGGCTCCTCCCTTCCAAAAGTGAAGATAAGAATGAAAGAAAAGTGGGTTACTATTAAATAGTAATGCATAACATAGGAGGTTTGAATATGATTATCGGAATTAACGCTGGACACACGAAAACCGGCCCCGGATCTGGAGCCGTAGGCAGAATCAAAGAATCAGAACATACAAGATATGTGGCTGCCGCGCTGGAAAAATATCTTCGTGTTGCAGGAGTAACCGTTCGGGATTGCACGATTGATTCGGCAAAGACCCAGAATGCATATCTGGCACAGGCTGTCAATCTGGCAAACGCACAGGATCTGGATTGGTTCGTGTCAATCCACTTCAACACAGGCGGCGGACGCGGCGTGGAAGCATACACATACAACGGAAGACAGTATCAGGATGCAATCGAGATCTGTGAGAACATTGCGGCACTCGGCTTCAAAAATCGCGGTGTAAAATCCGGCACCGGATTATATGTAATTAGAAAGACTAAGGCGAAGAGTATCCTGATTGAGGTATGCTTCGTAGATTCTGACGATGCAGAACATTATCTGTCTGTAGGTGCAGATAAGATTGCAAAAGCTATTGCGGCGGCCCTTCTTCCGATTGCGGCACCGGAATTGACGGCACCGGAAGCACCTGCAAAGGCAGAAACGAAAAAATACGTGAAAGTGCTGGTTAATGAGCTGAATGTGCGGAAAGCAGCTTCGTGGGATGCAAAGGACGTTTGCGGAACAGTCAGGCGGAATGAAGTTTTTTCCGTCGTTGATACGCTTACTGTCGGAAAGACAGCAATGCATAAGCTGAAAAGTGGCTTGTATATCACCGCTCATCCATCATATGTCACAACCTACGAAAAGTGACTTTCGAAGGACTTGCCATAAGGTAAGTCCTTTTTTCTGCGTGGTAACAGTATATAATACATAAGGCACGAAAATAATGTATAAAATAAACGAATATAAGGCACGAAAATATACAGTTTAGACAATTGACGTATAAGGCACAAAGTTATATACTAATGATATTAACAGAAAGGAGACAGAAATATGGAAAAGCTGAAAACGAGTGAATCGCAAAGAAAGGCAGTATATAACTATGATGAAAAATTTGAACGGATAAACTGCCGACTTGCAAAAGGAACGAAAGACAGGATAAAAGCTCTGAAATACAGTGCCAACGACTTTATAAAACTTGCTGTTGCTGAAAAATTGGAGAGAGAAGAAAAAATTTTAAAATAAGGCACAAAAAAGCATTGACATATAAGGCACAAAATGATATTATAATATCAACAAGAGGGAAACAAATAAATCTAAGGAGGAAATGAAAATGGCAGTAACAAGAACATGGAAGATATACGGGATGGATGGACACAGACAGAGAGAAAGCTTTAATGCTTCCCAGAAATACGATTTCTCAGATCAGAAAATCGGTGCACGTGTGATCGAAGTTATCAACGCTGACATTACAGGGACACATGAGTACAGTATCATACGAATTACCAGGAACACTCCGGAAGAGTGTTTTGATGAATTAAATGGTCAGCTGTCAGATGGAATTTTTGAAAACTCAAGAATCGGACTAATAGAAGAATGTACAGAAAAGTAAGATGTCCTTATTCTGTCCAATTGAACACGAAAAAATGTTGATTTTACTGGGAAAAATGGTGTTAGAGCACTTGACTTTTAATCAAGTTGTCCGGGGTTCGAATCCCCGATGTCTCACTAAAAAAAACGTTATTCAAGAATCCCTTGGATAGCGGTTTTTCTTTGTATTTTCAACGTTTTTCCGGTGTGCAATGTGGAAAAATCCTCTCAAAAAATGTACCTCTGTGTATATGTTAGTTATACAAAGTAGATGTCCTTTTTCTGTCCTTTTTAGGGTCTTCCGGGACAAGATGTCCTCGTTTTGTCCTCAAAATCCAATCGCATTTTCCACTGCTTCTCCCGCTTTTTCCTGTTCCTCGATGATATGGTCGTAGACGCTCAATACCATCTTTTCCGTGTCTCCCATTAGCCGGGCAATCTTCTTAATGGAAATCTTCGGGATCTGGTAGCAGAGCTGTGTGCAGTAGTTGTGCCGGAACACATGCGCTGTCAGACCCGGTACCAGGTTCACAACCTCATTCCCTCCGGCTGCCACGTTGACCTTCCGGACAATCGACGCCCACATCTTCCGGTAGGCTGATTTCGTCATGACTCCGCCGCCCCGTGATTTCTGGATTAGGTATCCATCTATCCCGTGTAAGTACTCCTGCAGGAATGCATATAGGAAGTCTGGCATGGGAATGTCCCTGTATCCGTTTTCGCTCTTCGGACACTTTGCCACCGGATTATTTTTGTCGAATACCACCGCGCTGTGAATGCGGACTGACTGACTCTTCATGGATATGTCTGTGCGGCAGAGCGCCAGAGCTTCCTCCCGGCGCAGTCCCAGACCGTAGATCAGGTACACGAAGCACCGCTCCCGATCAGTGAAGTCTGCTTCCTTAATAGCTTTCTTCTCCAACGCTGTCAGCGGGCGTTTGGCGGGACTTTTGTACTTTGCCAATGAAATACCGTCACAGATATCTTTGTACGCTGCATCGGGCAACAGGCGGTCAGCAATGGCGCTCTTGATGATCTGACGGAACGTGAGCGCAATCTGTTCGCAGGTTCGTGGCTTGTCTATGTTCGCATTGAGCACCTGCTGGAAGTGTAACCGGCTGATCTCCTGCAGTTTCACGCCGGATAACAGAGTCAGCTTCTTTTCTATCACGTTTTCATACATGCTCCTGGTGTTCAGCTCCGTGGCACATTTGTAGGTCTTGAACCACTGCCGGGCGTACTCCACAAACAGGACATCATCTGTCCGGGTGATCTTCCGTTCTTCCACCTGCCGGCGGATTTCTTCTCCCTGCCGTTCCAGATCCCGGCTGGACTTTGCACTCTTTACATTGATCCGGTGTTTCGTTCCGTCTTTGTTGTAGGTTCCGTCCCAGACCTTTGTTCGGTAGTATCCGTCCTTCCCTTTTTGGTATTTTTGTGTAGCCATCCTCATATCCTCCTAAAAATGGGTATAAAAAATACAGCCAGCAATAAAAATTGCTTGCGTGGCTGCGTTTCTGGTGGTACACTATATCTGTGATCGCACATCACGCAACAAACATATAGGCGTACCACGAAAAGACGCTTATTAGACAGTTTTGGAGTCCCTCTGTTGGCGCAGGGGGACTTTTTCTATCTTCTTAATGGTGCTCCTGTGTTATCTCTAAATGTTCCCAGCAATATGCTGATAATATCTACAAACCAACCAATTCCAAAGAAACCGAGAGTAAACATATAAATAAATCCGGTTTTGATTCTTCCAACGTAAAACTGATGAATACCACACCATCCTAAAAATATGCATAACAGTAAGGCAGTCTTCTTGCTTCTGTTGCTTGTAATTGTCACATAAGAAGATACAGTCTGTTTTTTCGCCTGTCCTTTCCACAACGGACTTCCGCAATATGGACAACTCTCTGCGTTAGAGCTTATCTCCTTTCCACATTCCGGACAATTTATCATCGCCATAACACATTACCTCCACTATATGTATTACAATTTCTTAAAATTCAATAATCTTTCCGTACATCCTATCAATCGTGCCAACTGTCCAATGGTCATGCCGGGGTTGTCCAATATCGCATTGGTCGGAATGAGCAACTCCGCAGCAAAGGCGTTCGCCTGCATTTCAGCCTTGTTCTTAGGCAATGATTTCTCCCAGCTGAAAAAATAATAATCTTCATTGTGCATCACAGCATGTCCCAACTCGTGTGCGGCTATGACTTTTTTAGCACTGAACGGGCAGTCACTATTGATGTATATAAATTTGTTTCCTGCTATCCTTAAACAACACCCGGAGATATTCCCCAGGGGTCCTGTCTGGACATGAATGCCCAGATATTCCGCGATTTGGAAAGGATCTTCTGTATCGTATCGTTCCTTTAGCTCTCTGGCTATCCTCTTCGCATTCTCCATATATCCTTTACTCCTTGCTCTTTTCAAGTAGAGCTATCGAAATCAGAACCTGCTGTAAAAGTAATTCAATGCTTTCCTGATCCGCAGGCTTTCCATCAAAATATAGAGGCTTTTGTTTACCACTCAATAAGAGGTTCTTTAAATTAAGATATTCCTCTTTCAGATCTGGGTCTTTGATTTCTGACACATTGGACTGATCCTCCTTTCCGGTATATACATAGTCAACAGATACGTGAAAATAAGCTGCAATTATACTGGCTAATTTTCCACTACATGTAGAATTTTTGTTTTTCCATGTACTAATTGTGGAAGAATTTACACCGGTCTCCTTGCAAAAACGATATGGGGTTATGCCGTTTTCGTCACACAATTTTTTGAAGATTTCATACATTTTTTTGATCTCCTAAAATAATTCGGCAAAACGAAATAAAACTGTTGACTAGCTCGGTAAACCGTGGTATAGTATAACCATAGTTCGGAACAACGAGCTAAAAAACAGAAATGTTGCCGGTTATCTCGATAAGTTTGTATAGTTCTGATCGACAATCTAACTATATCACTAAACCGAGGTATACACAAGTGTTATTTTCATTTTTTTAGAAAGGAGAAGCTTTATGGACACAAGACCAGTTATTACAATCGAAAATTTAGGTAACTGTACACGAGTAAAAATCCTTGATATCGACATTAGTAAAGCATTGACTAAGGTTTCTTATAACACTGCTAAATTGGCAAATGCAATTGCTATCGAAGCTGATGTTGTCGGATTAATAGATATTTTGTGTGAAATTACACCAGAAGACTTAGAGAACGCACGGGAAATCCTTACACCATACAAAGAATCCCGCGCGCAGCTTAAAAAAATTATTTCTTAGAAATTTCGCAGAGGAAGTCATCGGTCAAGGAAACAGTTTCGATAATATCAGAGCTAACGGAAATATACCCTTTAGATTCGAGTTCTTTCAGAGCTATATTCTCAACTCTTGAGAATTGTGAGCTGTCAAAAGAATTTTCGCCTGTTTCTTTGTAATGAGAAATAATTTTTTTCATAATTTCTTCCTGAATAATATTCATGACGAGTGTCCTTTCTTATGTGATTATACCAAATAATAATAACACTGTGCAAAACAAAACGCAACAAGTGGGAGGTGAGAAAATGTCAAAGTTATATACGTGCGAAGAGATTGCAAACCGTTATAGTGTAAAGCTTATAACAGTTTGGGATTGGATTAGAAAAAAGAAACTTCCGGCAGTAAAAATTGGTAGAGAATACAGAATCAGAGAAGAAGATGTAAAAGAATTTGAAGATTCAAGGAGAACTGTATGAATACAGTTATACGCCGAAAGTAGATAAGCTTCAGAAAATTGCTTCCTACTTTGGCGTTGGGGTAGAGGAATTTCTCATTAAGGAGGGGTGAACACATTGAAAAAAATTGATCGTGCAACACTGGCCATTGTGCTGGGTATAGCGTCAATTTTGATAAATCTTATTTTCAGCGGAGAAGATTTATTAAGAAATGTATGTTGGCTGTTATCTTATCTACGTTGGTGAGGAAAGAAACCAGCAGGGAAAGAACGGAAATTATAGTTGCTGTATTTGCTCGTTTTTTTGATTTTTGAGCATCGGCAACTGCGGATTCAGCTATTTTCTTCGCACTTTCCGAAATTTCTTTGAGAGTTTCATACTTTTCATCATCTGCCATTTGCTGGTATACACCGCGTGGCAATGGCGGATCAAAGACCATTTTGGGCATATCAAGATTCATTACAATCACCTCCTTCCTACAGGAGAGTATAACACAGAAAGGAAACAAATTGGAAAATTTACAGATTTTTAACAATGAGGAGTTCGGACAGATCCGGACAATAGCAATTAATGGGGAACCGTGGTTTGTCGGAAAGGATGTAGCGGAAGCACTGGGATATTCAAATTCAAGCAAAGCGGTTTCTGCACATGTGAGTGAAGAAGACAGAATATTAAAAACGATTGAAGCAGATTCCCAAAATGGGAATGTGGTAAAAACCCAGACTGCATTTATTAATGAATCGGGTTTGTATTCCTTAATTTTCAGCAGCAAGCTTGATTCTGCAAAAAAATTTAAGCGTTGGGTTACATCAGAAGTTCTCCCGACAATCAGAAAGACCGGGAGTTACAACAAACCCATGACAGAAGCAGAGCAGATCAGATTACTGGCAAAAGGAGCCACGGAGCTTTATGAGCGGGTGGACAAGGTAGAAACGAAGATCGAGACTCTGGAAAATGACATGCCGCTCTATGGATGCGAGATTGAAGAAGTTTCTCAGCATGTAAGAAGAAAGGCGGTATCAGTCCTCGGAGGCAAAGACAGTGAAGCGTACAACGATGGAAGCATCCGGTCACTGGTTTTTTCTGACGTTTACACCCAGCTCAAGCGGGAATACGGATTGGTTACATCATATAAGAGTATCAAACGTAAATATCTGGCGGACGTTCATGAGTTCATTGATTCCTATGAGCTTCCGAGAGCGCTGGAAGAACAAATCAACGATGCAAACGCCCAACTTAATATGATTAAGAGTTAATGAGGTAGGAAAGCGGAAAGGAGACATATGCAGGAGGTTGGGTTGGAAAATCTAAGATGCGCAATAGTAATCCGCGCGGTACAGGATTACGCCGAAGCACTCCGGTACTTGCATCTTCCTGCACACAGGCAGGAGGAAGAGAAGTTCCGCAAGGCGAAATACACCCGGGAAGAATGTGAGAGATTCTTCCACTCTGACTGGTTCACGGTGCTGTCCGATATGGACGGTCCGCAGATGATGGAAGCGGTCAGAAGGAAAGCTTATAACGGGCGATTTAATAAATTGAATTATCCATAGGTTACGCAAAAGAAAAACCATAGGTTTTTGAAATGCAAAACCATTGGTTATGAGGTTTTGAAAACATGGTTTTTTAGATGTTTTTGGGAAGTGAAAAAGGAACTGAAAAGTGAAATTACATTTTTGAGTTCTGGAAAAATGGTTACGAATAGCTAACCAAAAATGAGAGATTCTAGAAAACGTTGAAATTACAGCATTTTCCTTGATTTTATCCGGTGGTTATTAACTGAAAAACCATAGGTTTTGAAAAACAAAAACCATAGGTTATGCAAAGTGAAAACCTAATGTAAAGGAAAAGGAAAAGGTAAATGTAAAAGAAAAAGATAAATATATATTGTGCGTTTTGCGTGATTGGAGGGCGTGATGCAGTACAAGAAAAAGATCATGAGAGCGTCGGAAATTGAGCAGGAATACGGCTACTCTAAGAGCAGCATATCCAGACTCATTCACATGCCGGGTCAGACGTTCGCATTTAAGCTCCACCCGGAGAGAAGGAACTCACCGGTGCTGATCGACACCGAACGGTTTGAACGGTGGAGACAGCGGAATACCTGCTAGGGAAGAGCAAAGGCAAGGAGACGCGGGGGCCGGCTATGCTATGCAAAGGATTAGCCCAGAACTGCTCCGCAGCGCAGCGGAATAGCTCAGCTTTGAGATGCGAAGGAGATGCATAGATATGAAATGCCAGGTGTAACAAAGCAATAGAATGGCACGGCCAGGAACAGAAAAGCGTTCAGCGGCGACGGCATAGAGAAGCGTTGAAAGAGCTGGGTTGCGAAGGAGAGGCAAAGCGTCGGAGAGCAATGCAGTGGAATAGAGTAGACCAGAGGTGCGTTGCAATGGATTTGCATTGATTAGCATTGATTAGCGACGGCAAAGGTAGCATAGCAAGGAGTAGACAAAACAGGAGGAAAGAAAATGAAGGAGATCAAAGTAAAATTAACATTCCTGGAGGAGGTTCTGGGAACAGCAAGTGCAGACAAGGAAATTCACGATAAGTTTATCGCGGCGAATGCCCCGGATGCGCCAAGCCGGAAAGAAGAGATCGAGGCTCTGGGAGTTGAAGAGGTTAGCGAGAAGTCCATGACGGTGTTCCCACGGAACGCAGACGGGAAGCCGATCTTCTGGGATTACCAGATCAAGGGATTTTTCAAGGATGCATGCGGAATGCTCCGTAAGATTCCTAATTCTGCCAGCAGTAAGATCAAGGCGTACAAGAAAGAGATCGACGGTCTGATCTTCGTAAAAGAACGTGAAATCCCGATCATCTTTGATGGCGAAATCGGAAGCTGCCAGAGACCGTTGAGAGCACAGACAGCACAGGGCGAACGTGTGGCGCTGGCCAACAGCGAAACCGTTCCGGCAGGAAGCACGATTGAGTTCACCATCCAGCTGATGTGCGATACACATGAGAAAGCCGTGAGGGAATGGCTTGACTATGGAGTTTTCCGTGGAATTGGACAATGGAGAAATTCCGGGAAAGGGAAATTTGAATGGTCAGAAGTAGAGTAACTGAACACTGGGCGCCCCGGAGGTGATGGGAACACCATCCGGAGCAATGCACCCACATTGAGAACACCAATGCGGATACAGGTTAATTGTAACACACATCTCCTGTATCGGCAAGAACAGGAGGTTTACATGAAAAAAACACAGACGGATGAAAAGACAGTAAAAACATGGGACGAGGTACACGAAGTATTAGCCACCGAGGTGATCGGACAGGCGAGAAAGCAGACAAAGCGCTGGATGATGGCATTTCTGGTGACGCTGGCACTGCTGGTAGGCAGTAACGTGGCGTGGGCGTATGCGTACACCACAGCAGTAGAACAGGAGGCGGAACGATGAAACTGTATAAGATTCTCTACGGGATCGGGATTTTCACGTCATTGTTCGGATGCATGACACTCTGCGGTGCAATCGAATGGCGAACCAGTCTGGTTCCGCCACTTGTTATCACAGCAGTAGGCGCGGCGTTCTTCCTGGCAGGCTACCGGGAGAGCGGCGGGTATTTCTAGGAGGCGCACATGAAATTTTTGAATGAAAACAAATGGCCGATCATGATGCTGGCAGGACTGGCATTCTGGTGGCTAATATGGAGGATTGGAGCATGAATGAGAAGCCTGAAATATTTGAGCTTAAAGACAGAATCATTGTAGATCAGTATGAACATAACATGTACGTGAAAATGCAGTACATGATTGATCTGTTTGACAGAATGAGCAGAGCAAATAAATACATGAGCATTGATGATGCCAGGAGGATATTTGACCTTGAACCACTTCCGGAAGAACCGGTACATCCTTGGGATCAGGAATTTGACCCGGGTGAATCACCGGAGGCGGAATGATGAACGGGTACAGATGTGACAGCTGCGGACAGTATCTGAAAAACAGTGACGGGTTACTGTGCGAGAAGTGCCTGCGGAATATCAGAGTCAGAGTGCAGAAGGGCAGGAGGATGGATGCGCTGCTGATCGGGAAAGAGGAAAAAGAGGAGGAGATCTGGGAATGACGTTATACGAAATTGATGCAGAAATCATGGAGATTATCGAGAATGCTGTTGATCCAGAGACAGGGGAAATCATTGACGAGCTGGCAATGGCCGGTCTTGGAAATCTGAATGAAGCAAGAGAGAAGAAAATCGAGAACATGTTGCTCATGGTGAAGAATCTGGAATCCGATGCAGAGCAGCTGAAAGCCGAGAAACAGGCTTTTGAGCAGAGACAGCGTGTGGCATTGAATAAGGCGGAGTGGTTGAAAAAATGCGTGCAGAATTCGCTTGCCGGTGCAAAATTCACCACGCCGAGGGTGGCGGTAAGCTACCGGAATAGTACAGCGGTGGAGTATACCGGAGACGTCAACAAATTGCCAGAAAATTGCATCAAACGTAAGGAGCCGGAGGTAGACAAGACGGCACTAGGAAAGCTTTTAAGAGGCGGGACAAAGATTCCGGGAGCAAGACTGGTAGAAAGACAGAATATGCAGATTAAGTAGGTGGAATGATGGAGGAAAAGAACAAGAACATGCAGCTGTACAATCTGGGACGTGAAGTCCCGGAGGAAGCTAAAAAGGAGATCAAGGGCGGCCGCATGAAGGGCATGACGAATATCAATGCCATGTGGAGAATCAAACGTCTCACGGAAATGTTCGGTGCATGCGGTGTAGGTTGGTATTACAAAACTGTGAATCAATGGATGGAAAAAGCTGAGCAGGAAGTGGCAGCGTTCGTGGATATTGAACTGTATGTCAAGATTGACGGAGATTGGTCGGCACCGATCTACGGAACTGGAGGAAGTAAATTCGCGGCAAAGGAAAAAGACGGAATCTACGTATCGGACGAGTGCTACAAAATGGCAACTACAGACGCACTGTCTGTGGCTTGCAAACAGTTGGGAATCGGTGCAGATGTCTATTTTGCTGAAGATAAAAACAAATATGACGTTGAGGTTCCGGCTGAGATTGAGCAGGTTACCGCCATTGATTACATGGCAGCAGAGTTGAACGTCAACTTGCCGAAGTTGTACCAGAAATATGGAATGAGCAGAGAGAATGTCACGGAGCGGATCGCGAAAAAGATATTCCTCTCGCTGCTCAACGAAAAAAGAAAGCGTGATGTGAGTGCACACACTAACGGAGATCCAGAAAGTCCGCCAAACAGAACAGGGGACGGATCTGATAATACACATACCAGATCTACAGCTGCTGGAAATGCTGACAGAAAAGAGAATTCGGCAGGCAGAAATAAGGTTTGACGACGGGAGGCATATCTCGATTGAGCAGAGAAAGAAAGCCTATGCTACGATCAGGGACATTGCCGCATACACCGGGTATCTTCCGGAAGAGCAGAAAGAATGGCTGAAATATCTGCATATAGCCAGGACAGGATGTGATTACTTTTCCTTGTCAGATTGTTCGATGGACACGGCAAGGGAGTTCATTAACACGATTCTGGAGTATGCAATATCAGAAGGAGTGCCATTAACGGACGCAGGAGTGGACAGGACGGACGATATAGGAAAGTACCTGTATTTCTGCATGAAAGCAAAAAAATGCTGTATATGCGGCGCTCCAGGCGAGATACACCACGTTGATGCAATCGGCATGGGTAACGATAGACGGACATATGACGATTCGCAGTGCCGGAAGATGTGCCTGTGCCGGACACATCACACCATGTGGCATCAGATGGGAGACGAAAGATTCCAGAAAATGTACAAAGTGTACGGAATTCTGATGCCAGAAGAAAAGTCCTCCTTGGCCGAGCAATAATATATCACAGTAATATTGTAAGCCATTGAGCATAGAAAATCCGATTGTTTTCTCAGCCGGCGGCTATGACCGCCGGGGAAAGGAGGGGCATGGAAAAAGCGAAAAACATTGCGCTGTTACGATTTTCAAAAATCGGATACGGAAAAGATAAGGCCTTGCGACGGCCAACGAATAAAAGTGTCGATCGGCAGTTACGAAAGCTGATATCCAAGTGGAACATGGACGGCAATCATGACACGATTATAAACACAGGGGACGGGTATTACATCCCGAGAAAAGACAATCCTGCGGAGATGCTGGAGTACAAGCAGTACATAGCACAGGAGACAGCAAGAGCATACATCGAGTTGGACAAGGTCAAGCCTATGTGGGTGGCGTATGAAAGGATGGAAAAGAATGGCGGTAAACAGCAGAACGAAGGGAGCAGTGGCGGAGAGAGAGGTTGCCCGGATTCTGAACAGCTACGGTTACAATTGTAGACGGGGGCAGCAGTATTGCGGTGCGAACGGTGATGCTGATGTTGTAGGTCTCCCGGGAATCCATATTGAAGTCAAACGCCGTGAAAAGCTGAATCTCTATGACGCTATGGATCAGTCAAAAAAAGATGCAGCAGTCGGCGGCGGTCTTCCATCCGTGTTCTGGAGAAAAAATAATTGTGAGTGGCTGGTGGTTATGACGCTGGAGGATTGGATGCGGTTATACAAGGGAGCACAGAACGGAGCTGATTGGCAATGAGAGAGAGCTTAATATTCTACCAGAGCTTCGCTCGCGCGATCAAAAAACTGCCGGAATCCGAACAGCTGAAAGCCTTATGGTCCATCATTGATTATGCGCTGGAGGATAAGGAACCTGACGGTGACGGCATGTATATGGTCGTCTATGAGATGGCAAAACCACAGATTGATGCCAACGTGGAGCGTAAGCGAAACGGATCCAGGGGAGGCAGACCGACAAAAGTACCAGAGAAACCGAAGGAGCAGAAAAAACAGGTAGAGTCGGTGAAGAAAAAGGATCCACCGCCATATCAGGAGATCATTGATTATCTGAACGAGAAAGCTGGTAAAAAGTTCAAGGTAAACGACAAAACCAAGGCACATATCAATGCCAGAGTGAATGACGGATACACGTTGGCGGATTTCCGGGCGGTGATCGAGAAGAAGGTAGCGGAGTGGAGAGGAACGGAGATGGACAAATTTCTACGGCCGGAAACCCTGTTTGGAACAAAATTCGAGGGTTATCTCAACCAGAATGAGACGGTGAGGAAGAAAGCGAAGTCAACCGGATTCAGTAATTTTGAAGAGAGGAATTACGATTTTGATGCATTGGAAAGAGAGCTGCTGGGAGCGCAGGAGAGTGGAACATGAATGTAACTTACAACGTCACCAACACAGAGATCGGAACAGTTATTATGCGGAACCGCACCATGCAGCAGATTCATGATCTACTTGGAACGGACATGGAGCGCATGCGCCGGATTACGCGATACAGCGGCATGATGGATGGAAAATATTTGATAGAGAGGGCAAAAAAATGAAAAGCTATAAAGGATTCAACAAGGATATGACATGCAGAGGAAAACAGTACGCGGAAGGAGAAACGTATGAGGAAAAAGCAGCATCATGTTGTGCTTACGGAATGCATGCATGTGAGTATCCGCTGGACGTATTCGGATACTATCCGCCGGGACAGTCCGTGTACCATGAAGTTGAGCAGGACGGTGAACTGTCAAGAGATGGAGATGATACGAAGGTTGCATCCACCGTGTTAAAGGTTGGAGCAAGGCTTGGTATTCCGGGACTTGTGCATGCTGCTATTGAGTATACAAAGAGCAGATGCACGATGGAGAATACTGATCCTAAGATGGCCACAGCCGGTAACTCGGGAGCAGCCACAGCCGGTAACTATGGAGCAGCCACAGCCGGTTACAAAGGAGCAGCCACAGCCGGTAACTATGGAGCAGCCACAGCCGGTAACTCGGGAGCAGCCACAGCCGGTAACTATGGAGCAGCCACAG
>ERZ1026884.186-NODE-186-length-44887-cov-13.996676_pt1 | contig 44887 bp, 34 predicted proteins | sample MGYA00380172_ERZ1026884 | MGnify/ENA primary metagenome ERZ1026884 (study PRJEB33269, sample SAMEA4719808) | human gut metagenome | biome: human-associated habitat; feature: organic feature; material: feces | place: Cameroon | collected 2013-10 ... | reverse complement strand
GGAAGCCAACCCCGCCTCGCTTCGCTCGTCTGCCCCTTCCAGAGGAAGGGGCGCGAATGATTTTTAAGGAAACACTGATTCAATCGTTGTCATTCGCGGTCAGGGACTCGCGCTTCCCCCCCACATATGCCGCGCACTTCTCCGCTTTCCTCATCTGTCTTTCATACCGCCAGTGCCCTATCCGCCCCTTCGGGGCACCTTCCCCTCAAGGGGAAGGCTGGCAATACGAGGAAAACTGCGATCAACAGACCTTCGGGCATCGCCCCGTTTCATCATCCTGAGCGACGAGAAACGTCGTATGTGAGATAACGAATGCCAAAACAGCTGCGACCTCTTCATCGATCGCGGCGAAGCCGCCACCTTCATTCCTCATTCCTAATTTCTCATTCAAATCCCTTCCCCCCTGAAAATTTTTTCTTGACTTCCCATCCCCGAAAGTGTATAGTAGTTTCAACTTCATAAAGGCAGTGAAGAGAAGAGTACATGAAGGACGCTGGCAAAGAGAGCTCCACTTGGTGAGAAGGAGCGCAGACGAATCCATGGAAGATGGCCTCTGAGCCTGGCATGCTGAATGATGAAGCAGCCCGGGATCTCCCGATATAGAGACAAGGTATCAAGGCCACAGCCGGCGTACCTCATAAGGTGTCACGAAGTGATTCGGACATAAAATTGGGTGGTAACACGAAATATCTCGTCCCTTTCAGGGAGCGGGATTTTTTTATTGCCCCGCATTTCCTATCAAGGAGGAATTCACTATGAAACTGACAAAAGCAATCGCACTGTCCCTCGCAGCCCTCATCGCAGCAGGCGCTATCGCCGGCTGCGGCGACCAGAAGAAAGAAGCCAAAGCACCGGCTGACAAGAAGGAGATCACCGTCGGCATCACTTCCGGCTATTCGGAACAGGTCATGGAGTTCGTCGCAAAGAAAGCAGAAAAAGAAGGACTCAAGGTGAACCTCAAGGCCTTCGGTGACTATGTCACCCCGGATGCAGCCCTCGCTGCCGGCGAAATCGACCTGAACTCCTACCAGCACGGCCCGTACCTCGAAGCCTACAATGAAAAGAACGGCACGAAGCTGATCTCCATCGGCAATACCTATCTGGCTCCGCTGCGCATCTACTCCAACAAGTACAAAGACCTGAAGGATGTGCCGGACGGCGCCAGGGTCTCCATCCCGAACGACCCGTCCAACGGCGGCCGTGCGCTCCTCCTGCTCGATAAACAAGGTCTCCTCAAGCTGAAGGAAGGCACCGATCCGACCAAGGCTGTCGTCGGTGATATCGCAGAAAACCCGAAGCACCTCGAGATCCTCGAGCTCGAAGCGCCGCAGCTCCCGCGTTCCTTGGATGACGTAGCGATCTCTGTCATCAATGCCGGCTACGCAAAGGCTGCCAGCCTCGACACCAAGACCGCCCTCGCGACCGAAGACAATACCTCGCCTTATGTCAATATCATCGCAGCCCGTGAGCAGGATAAAGAGAACCCGACCTACCAGAAATTCGTCAAGATCTTCCAGTCTGAGGATGTCAAGAAATACATCAATGACAACTTCAGCGACGGCCTCGTTCCGGCCTTCTGATAGCCGCTGGCTATGCGCCATGAAAGGCCCATCGGAGCATCTTCCCCAAAAATGGAAATGCCCCGACGGGCCTTTTGTGTGCCTGACCGGAACGCGGGACCAGGGACGGGTGACTAGTGACTGGCAGCTCTCTCTCATTGTCATTTCGAGCAAAGCGAGAAATCTTTTCCATCGCGATCAGGGACTCACGCTCCCCCCACATGTGCCGCGCACTTCTCCGCTTTCCTCATCTGTCTTTCATACCGCCTGTGCCCTATCCGCCCCTGCGGGGCACCTTCCCCTAGAGGGGAAGGCTGACGATACGGGGTAAACCTGCGCTCAAGAGACCTTCAGGCATCGCCCCGTTTCGTCATCCTGAGCGGCGAGAAACGTCATATGTGAGATAACGAATGCCAGAACCACTGCGACCTCTTCATCGATCTCGGCGAAGCCGCCTTCATTTCTAAATTTTCATTCACATGCCCTCCTCTTTCCTTTATAATATAGATACATAAAGGGAAGGGGAGATTTTTATGTTACGCATTGCAACGGTCGACGACAATCCGGCTGACCTCAAAGAGATCCGGATGTGCCTCTCACATTATTTTCAGAAAAGGTCAGGACAGACGCCCATCGACTACACCATCTCAGCCTACACCAGCGGCCCATCCTTTCTGGAAAATTTTGAAAAAGGCGACTACGACCTCATCCTCCTTGACATCTACATGCCCCGCATGACCGGCATGCAGGTAGCCGAAGAGATCCGCGCCATCGATGAGGACGCATGGATCATCTTCCTCACCACCAGCCGCGACCACGCACTCGAAAGCTACAACGTCTTCGCCTCCGGCTACGTGCTAAAGCCGCTCCTTGAAAATGCGCCGCAGCTCGAGACCCTTCTGACACGTCTCCTCCCGGAGGATGCGCTCGCCGCAAAGACGCTCACCGTAAAGCTCGCCGGCGGCGAATGCCTCTCCATCCCCTACAGCCACATCCTCTACATGGACTGTCAGGGCAGCCGCGGCGCCGTCCTCCATCTCGAAGACCGCGCCATCGCCTCGCAGAACAGCTATCAGGAGCTGGCAGACATTCTCCTTAGCGATGAGCGCTTCCTCGAGTCCTACCATCGCCTCATCCTCAATATGAATGCCGTCACCGCCATGAAGGAAGATACCTTCCTGATGAAAGGAAATCACTCCCTCCCCATCAGCCGCCGGAAAAAGAAAGAAGTCAAGCAGCAGTACATGCAGTTTCTGCTGTCAAGATAGAGCTAGTGACTGGTGACTGGGGACTAGTAGCTAGGGATTAGTGGTGCCGAGTGACTGGTGACTAGTGACTTGTGACTGGGGACTGGGGACTAGTCACTGTCCACACTCTCTCGCTGTCGTTTCGAGCACAGCGAGAAATCTTTATCATTTGCGGTCAGGCAATCGTTGTTTGACAACCTCAAACGGGAAACCTGCTATCCCACGACCTTCGGGCATCGCCTCATATATATTCGCGGCGAAGCCGCCACTACAACCCTGAACCCCGAACCCTGAACCCTGAACCCTAAAGTTTGAAAACAGGGATGCGTGGCTAGGGATTAGGGATTAGTGGTGCCGAGCGACTAGTGACTGGGGACTAGTGACTGAAATGCCATCTTCGGGCATCGCCCTATTTATACTCCGCGGCGCTTCTGCTTTTTGCGCCGCACCACCATTTCTCATTCAAGCGAATCTTTGAAGAGCAAGCCGCCCTTCAGGCTCCCCCAAGAAACACAAGGCACTCATTTCATAAGGAGCAAACCCATGACCGATATCCTTCTTCTGGTCTCTGCCATCGCCATCCTTCAGGTGGGCGGAGCCTATGTACGCTATATGCCCTTTGCGGGCATCATGGATGACAAGACGAAACGCCGCCTTTTTTACGCGGACTGTCTCGTCCTGCTCATCAATATGAGCTGGATGGCCCTCCTCGTAGACCAGCTCGGTCTCAACGTCTTCACATACAAGTGCTGTCTTGCCCTCGGCTGGATGCCCTTCTTTCTCTCGATGCTTTTTATCTTCCCCACCGCTAGAGCCTCGCAGCTCTGCATCCTGGGCATGCAGGGCATCTACATGTTTGCCCTCCACGGTATCTCCGCCATCTTTATCCGCCTCGTATTCCCAGATACCCCCGCGGAGAATTTCCTGATCGAGCATCTCCTCGTCTATGACTTCTTCTTTGCATTGACGCTTCCCGGTGCCTACCGCGTCTTTTCCCCCATGCTGCCCTCGAAGCGTTTCATGAATGAAAAGTCTTACTCCTACTACATAGCGACCATCCCGATGATCCTTGTCACTGCCGCTACTCCCACCAGTCTCCTTGGCAAGCTCTGGTCTCCTGATAAACTCTTTGTCTGGCTCATCCTCACCATTTTCTTCATCGCCTTTGACCGCTACATCATTCTGGAAAAGAAAGACTTCGAGAATTTGACGAATATCCAGAGTGCAAACCACCTGATGGAGAAATCCATTTCCTTCCTCCAGTCCTATGCCCAAATCCTGCAGGATAACGGGAAAGAAATGTCCCTCTTCCGGCACGACCTGCGCCACCGGATCCTTGCACTCCACGGACTCCTGCAGCAAGGGCAGACAGAAGAAGCCCTTGCACTTTTGGAAAGCTCTCACGAAGACTTAGAGCGCACCGCCACCCACCCCTACTGCCTGAATCCGATCATCAACGCCATCATCTCTATCTATTTCGAAAAAGCGAAAGAATTCTCCGTCCGCACCAGCCATAAAATTTCCTTCCCGCAGAGCCTTCCCTCCATCGAAAGCCCGCTCGCCTACGTACTTGCGAACCTTCTCGAAAATGCCATCCAAGCCTCCGCCACCATGCCCAAAGAGAAACGCACCATCGACCTCACGCTCCTTATGAAAGGAAATCAGATCGCACTCTCCGTCGTGAACCCATACGACACGCCCATCTGCTTTGATGAGAATGGCTACCCCAAGGCAGACAAGGAAGGCCATGGCTTCGGCATGGTCTCCATCGCCCGCTTCCTAGATACCCACAATGCCTATAAAAATTTCACCCAGGAGGACGGTATAGTACGCTTCGAAGCGTACTTCACCGTGGAAGATGAGTAACTGTGACCAGAAACTAGGGATTAGGAAGTCCGTTTTACCGTTTATTTACATTCGAAAGATATAATAAGGATAAGGAAACACTGATTCAATCGCAGAGTCAGCTTTTACAAGAATTTTTATACATAGCTTCGTCATTTATATAAAACTCCGCGGCGCTTCCTCATTTGATGCGCCGTACCTTCACTCCTCACTCCTCACTTGATTCGGAAGTTGACTGACATGCCAGTGATTTAGAAAATGCAATACTAGTCCCTAGTCACTTTTCCCAGAAAGGAGTCTCATCATGATCCGTCTTCTCTTTATCTCGCACACAGGAAACAGCGAACCGCCGATGGCTCAATGCATCATGGACCATCTCATTCAGAAGGCCGGTCTGACAGACGCACTCTCCGTCTCTGCCGCCTCATTTGCCAAAGAAGGCGCCCCCCTTTCCAAGCCGGCGCAGGAGACGCTCTCCGCCCACGGCATCCCCTATACGATGAAAAAGACCTTCCCCATCGCCTGGAAGACCTATGATGACTACGACTTCATCCTTCTCATGAATGATAAGAACAATCCCGACATCTTCAATACCATAGGCGGCGATGTCGATGAGAAGATCCATCTCCTCTCCGAATACGCAGGAAAAGAAGCCGATATCCCGAACCCGCACAAGGGCGCTGCCTTCGAAGATGCGTATAAAGAGGAGGAAAAAGCCTGCAAAGGTCTTTTGAAGAAGCTCGAAGCATGGATACGGTGAGGAGAAAGAGACCGTCCCCTTCCCCCATAAGATCCATTCCCCCCATAAAAAAGGAGCTGTGAAGAAATGAGTCCTCATTTCTTCACAGCCCCTTTTTACTTTGCTTTCATTTGGTTCAGGGTTCAGGGCTCTCGTGGCGGCTTCGCCGCAACTATACCTATGACGATACACGCAGCCCTTTTTCTCCCTCCTTCCTTTGGAAGGAGGTGCCCCGAAGGGGCGGAGGTTGGCCCCGTGAAACGGTACTCCCACATTCGCGGAAGCCAACCCCGCCTCGCTTCGCTCGTCTGCCCCTTCCAGAGGAAGGGGCGCGAATGATTTTTAAGGAAACACTGATTCAATCGTTGTCATTCGCGGTCAGGGACTCACGCTCCCCCGCATGTGCCGCGCACTTTTCCGCTTTCCTCATCTGTCTTTCATACCGCCTGTGCCCTATCCGCCCCTGCGGGGCACCTTCCCCTCGAGGGGAAGGCTGCGATACGAGAATCCCCTCTTCTAAAAAGGCGGCGAAGCCGCCACCATATAGGTTAAGGAAACGCTGATTCAACCAAGCAAAAAGAGGAAGCTCTCACGAGCTTCCTTTTGTGCCTGTACTTTATTCCGCTTTCTTTTCCAGGATCTCCATGAACTGTTCTCCCGTGATGGTTTCCTTTTCATAGAGGTACTTTGCGAGCTCATCGAGCTTTTTGCGATGTTCCTCAAGGAGCCGCCTTGCCTTCTCATGCTGCGTCTTGATGAGATCGGAGACGGCCTTGTCGATGCGCGCCTGTGTCTCCGGCGAGCAGGCGAGGGTGGTATCGCCGCCCAGATACTGGTTCGTCACATTTTCCATAGCGACCATGCCGAATTCATCACTCATCCCGTACCGCGTAATCATCGCACGCGCCAGACGGGTGGCTTTCTCGATATCGTTCGATGCCCCATTGGTGGATGTGCCGAAGACAACCTCCTCCGCCGCACGGCCGCCGGTCAGGGTGGCGATCTGGTCAAGCATTTCCTCTTTATTCATGAGGTAATGATTGCCCTGCTCCACCTGCATGGTGTAGCCCAGCGCCCCGCTGGTCCTTGGGATGATGGTGATCTTCTGCACCGGTGCGCTATGGGACTGCAAGGCGGCGACAAGGGCGTGGCCGATCTCATGGTAGGAAACGATGCATTTCTCTTTGTCCGTCAAGATCGCATGCTTCTTCTGATAGCCGGCGATGACGACCTCGATGGACTCCTCCATGTCTTCCTGTGTCGCATAGGGACGATGGTCGCGGACCGCGCGGAGAGCGGCTTCATTCACGATGTTTGCGAGCTCTGCCCCTGATGCGCCGGAAGCCATGCGCGCCACCTTGTCGTAGTCGATGGAAGGCGCGGTCTTGATCTTCGCTGCATGGACTTTGAGGATCGCGACGCGCCCCGCTAGGTCCGGCAGTGTGACCGGCACCTGACGGTCAAAGCGTCCCGGACGAGTGAGCGCCGGGTCAAGTGACTCCGGACGGTTCGTCGCTGCCAAGATGATGACGCCCGCATTGTCTTCGAAGCCATCCATCTCTGTCAGGAGCTGGTTCAGCGTCTGCTCGCGCTCATCATTGCCGCCCAAGGCACCGCCGCCGCGCTTCTTGCCGATGGCATCGATCTCATCGATGAAAACGATGCACGGTGCTTTTTCCTTCGCCTGCTTGAAGAGGTCGCGAACCTTCGCCGCCCCCATGCCGACGAACATTTCTACAAATTCCGAGCCGGAAATGGAGAAGAATGGCACTTCGGACTCGCCGGCGACGGCCTTCGCCAGCATGGTCTTGCCGGTGCCTGGCGGGCCCACGAGAAGGATGCCCTTCGGCATCTTGGCACCGATGTCTCTGTACTTCGTCGGATCATGCAGGTACTCGACGACCTCCTGCAGGCTGTCCTTCGCTTCATCTTCACCGGCGACATCGGAGAATTTGATCCCGTTCGTCGGCTTGACGAAGATCTTCGCATTCGATTTCCCCATGCCGAACTGCATCGCGCCGGGGCCTCCCATGTTCTTCATCAGCCGCTTATTCATGTAGTGGCCGATGCCGAAGAAGATGAGGATCGGCAGTACCCAGGAGAGCAGCGCCGATAAGAACGGATTCATCGCTTCGACGATCTCTCCGGTGAAATCCGCGCCCGACTTGTGCAGACGCTCCACCAGCTCGGGGTCATTCATGAGAGCTGTCTTGTATGCCTGCTTGTCGTCCTTCTTCGTAAAGAGGATCTTGTCCTGCTCCACCTGTACCTTGTCGATCTCCTGATTCTCCGTCATCGTCATGAAGGAGGAATAGTCCACTTCTTTCACGGCATTCTCACGGAGCATCGGCACGAAGATCGAATTGAACAGGAAGATCGCAAGGAAGATCAAAATGTAATACGCCAGTATGGGCCGTTTCGGCATTTTGACTTCGTTCATAGCGTTTTCCTTTCTTTGAAATATATTTTTGACCATTGGTCAGTAATTATATTATACGCCCTTTGAAGAGGAAATGGTAGGGGTGGGTTTGGGGCAGCGGATACAGCAGAGAAGGCGCAAATATACCTATGACGATACACGCAGCCCCTTCGGGGCGGAGGTTGGCCGCGTGAAACGGTACTCCCACATTCAGGGAAGCCAACCCCGTCTCGCTTCGCTCGTCTGCCCCTTCCAGAGGAAGGGGCGCGAATGATTTTTAAGGAAACACGGATTCAATCGTTGTCTTTCCCGGTCAGTGTCTCGCGCTTTCCTCACATATGCCGCGCTGTTCCGCTTTCCTCATCTGTCTTTCATACCGTCTGTGCCCTATCCGCCCCTTCGGGGCACCTTCCCCTAGAGGGGAAGGCTGCGATACGAGAATACCATCCTCTAAAAAAGGTGGCACACCACCCTTGTGAACCTATCCGCTCCCCAAGTACCGTCATCCCGAGCGCAGCCGAGGGATCTTTATTGCACTGTCGCCATATGCACACATGTGCCCTCACTCAAACGACACCTTGGTGCTTCCTTTTTCGTCTTTCCCTCGCTCACGATTTACCGCTCTGCAAGAAGGATCCCTCCACTTCGGTCGGGATGACAGGTGGAAGACGGATAGCCTCACATAGTCTTTCACACCGCTTCGTGGATCCATCCTGCGCCTTTGGCGCGCCCCTTCTCTACGGGGCTACTCGTATCGTAATATAACACCGCTAGTTCCAAAACATGCAACGTATCTCCCAGATGAGAGCCCTTCCGCCCTCGCGTATCGTCATCCTGAGCGGACGAAAACGCTCTATGTGTGAAAAGCTCCAGCCAGAACAAGTGGGGACTGAGCCGAAGGATCTCATGCCACGCATGTGAGACGATTCCTTTCCTCGTATCGTAGGAGTGACTGGTGACTTAAATGCCACTTCCGGGCATCGCCCCAATAAAAAAAGGCGGCGAAGCCGCCACCTCACCCCTGAACCTTGAACCCGGAACCCTGAACCAAATGATAGCAAAGCAAAAAGAACCAATCCTAGGAGTGACTGGGAAACTTTATCCCAACTGTCTTTCATACCATGTCTGCCCTATCCGCCCCTGCGGGGCACCTTCCCCTCGAGGGGAAGGCTGACGATACGGGAATACCATCCTCTAAAAAGGCGGCGAAGCCGCCACCTTCATTCCTTATTCGAGCAAAGCTTTCATTCAGGGTCAAGGGACAGCACGCCCTATGGGCTAACCATGAACCCTCTATCCGATCTTCCAGAACCGCTCCGTATTCTCCTTCGCGCATTTCGTGAGCACCTCTTCCGAGACGCCCATGTACTGCGCAAGCGTCCTCGCCACGTAGGTGATATTCTGCGGCACATTCGTCCTCGGCAGGTGGAAGCCGCGCGGCGTGAGGTACGGCGCATCCGTCTCGATCATCACACGGTCCAGCGGGAGGATCGAGACCGCCTCGCGCAGGTCATCCGCACGACGCTCATCACAGATCCATCCGGTGATGCCGATGTAGAAGCCCATATCGAGCAGCTGCCGGAGCGTTTTCTTATCCCCCGTATAGCAGTGGACGACGGCGCGCGGACAGATGGCTTCGTGACCAGCAAAGCAGGCGATGAAGTCCTCCGCTGCGTCCCGCTCGTGAAGGAAGAGCGGCTTTCCCAATTTCTCTGCGAGCAGGATCAGCTCCTTGAAGTAGTGGATCTGATTCTCCTTCCTGCTGTACATACGGTCATAGTCGAGCCCCGTCTCTCCCACCGCCAGGATGCGGGGATTCGTGGTCAATATTTCCTCGATGCGCGCCACGTCCTCCTCCTTCGCTTCGTCGGCGCTATGCGGATGGATCCCCGCCGTCCCGTAGACGTCATGGGTCTTCGTGAAATCATTCACAAGCTCATTCTCCTCCGCCTCCGAGCCTGTCAGGATACACTGGATCCCCGCGGCGTGCGCATCCTCGATGATCTTCTCCGGATGGGGGAAGGATTTCGTAAAAAGATTCAGTCCGATATCGTAGTAGGTGTATGGCATAGCGTTCGTCCTTTCATTTGCTGAGTTCATATTTGGCATAGCGGCCTCGTCCAGTCAGCACCAGCTGGCGCTCTTCACAAAGCTGTTGTAAAAGCTCATATGCCTTCGGTTTTGAAACATGGAGGAGCTCCGCCACATCCGTTTTCGTGACGGCACCATTCTGACTTTCCGCCAGTTTCAATATCATTTCAGGAAAACGTACCTGATCAATTCCTCTCTGGCGTGTATACTCCTTCGATTTTCCCGTCTTGCGATAGACTCTCTGTCCAAGCATCAGCATTCGCTGCGAAGTACGACCAATTTCCTCCACCACGCCGCGCTCGATCAGTGTCTCGATCAGAGGCTTCAGTCGCGTCAGAGAAATATGAATCCGCTCTGCCAAATCATGTTCGCTGACTTTACGTTCACTATACAACACCGAGAGAATCAAAAGGGTATTGATGGCCAGCGAATGTCCTATGGATTTCTGCTCATCCATAACCATCTGGATGAATTCTGTATCCGCTTTGGCACGAGGGATGAAAAGCGTCACCTGCTTCGCAGTCGACTCCGAATAATCAGGCCAGGGACGGCCAAAGGTGATCGAGCCTTCAAAGATGCGGTCAATGCCACGTCCAGTCCGTTCCGCCAGTCCGATTCGTTTCAATGCATCAGACAGCAGTGGATTTCGTCCGCAGGGCTCCGCTGTCAGCAAATTTTCCAGCGTAATCCCTTCAATGAATCCGCCTGGATTGCTGATGGTCAGCCCCTCATCGCTGACCTGAATGCGCACACTTCCCATCATAGAGTAATCCCGATGGGCAAACGCATTGATCAAGCCCTCGCGAAAAGCCGGCCTCGAAAACTCAGGAATCGGAATGCGGAACAGGCCGTAGTCGAATTCTTTCTCCGGGTTCCACGCCTTCATGTACGAGGAAAACAGCTCCACCAGTTCCATGATGGGCTTCGTGAACGATTCATTCATCACGACCCGGGTTCCCTGCATCACCTGGAAAACCGCACCGGCCGTCGGAATAAGCCGCTTCAGGCTCGACTCTTTTCCCACCAGCAAAAGCCCCGTCAGCGTGGGGTATACCGCTTCTCCTACGCGTACTGTCAGACGCAGTGCCTGCTCGAGTTCCTCGTCTGATAACGCAAGCAGCTGCTGATCTCCATTCTGATTCTGAATGGTCTCCCGCAGGCGGAACAGCTGATTGGGATCCAGGTCCTCGGCCGTCCCATCCTGGATGGGCTGCGTCGAGAAGTCTAACTTCCGTAAATCCGACAAACGCGTGTAGATTTCATAGGGATACATGGGAATGACTTCCGGACTTCCATCCACTTTCAGTCTCCGCTTTAAGATTTTCCCCGACACTGTGGCAATCACTGAGTAGCTTTTGGGGATAGAAATCGCCATCACCGGCAAATCATCGCTATAAAGAATTTCCGTCCGCACCGACAAGGATGGACGCGTGCGGTTGGCAATAAGCGCTGCCAGCCCGATCGGATCCTGATGATGCTTCACGATCCCACTCACTCGCCCATCATCTTCGATACCCAAATAGAGCGTGCCCCCCTCTGTATTCGTCATGCCGACAATCTCATCCACCAGTCCTTCGTCCGAGTATCCCTTGCCCCTGTCACTTTTGAATTCAACAGTCAACGTCTCTTTCTTCGGCAACTCACACATGATACCGCCCTCCCTTTATTGAAATATCATTTCAAGTGATTTCAATTCAATTTAATTCATTTTAACTCAACCCATTCGTTAATTCAATTCAACTTTTCCCGATTCAATTCATTTTCTTGAATTGACCTTGAATTAAACTTGCATTGAAATCGATTTGAGTCACAAAAAAGAGCCCGCAAGGGCTCTGGCATGTCTGTGGAGCGGATGAAGGGAGTCGAACCCTCCTGTCCAGCTTGGGAAGCTGGCGTTCTACCGATGAACTACACCCGCATACTCATATGCATAGATGATACCATACTTTTCAGAAAATTTCCAGTGTATATGTAAAAGTGCCACATGGCCGTGAATGGCTGAGCCACTTTGACCGTAAAAAACTACAACTTCCTTTTGCGCGCACTTGAGGCGCAGTGGAAAGGGCATTGCATCTAATGGTGCCCACCAGGTTTTCGCCAAATCCCTTCTTATTACCGCTTCTGACGTTGCAGAAATCCATTTGGAAGCAGTAATGGGCAGCATAGGCCTCTTGTGGGATCGCCTGTTTACCTGCCCTGCTCTTCACAGCTACCTTGGCATTCTGGTGTAACGACACTGCGGGCGCGTTTGTAACTGGCACGAAGGCCGGGATAAGCGCCTCCCTTGCAATACTTGGCTACCGTATTGTGAGAGATGCCAAGCTCTTTAGCGATTTGCCGCTGGCTTTTCTTCTCAAGCAGATACTGCTGCCGGATACGATCATAGTCCATAATAATGATCCTCGCTTTGATGCATTCCCTTTCGTTGAATTACGTCTAATCCAATGATATGGGATGTCAACCAAATGCGGCTCACTTTTTCACGGCCATTAGGATCCTAAATGGCTCACTTTTATATTAGCATTTCCAGTCGCTTTTGGCCAATGATTTAAATCTGCCCATAAACAGCTTCATATACCTTCCAGATCGAATCAGCGGTATGCACATTCGTTGCAATAAGGTCATTGAAATATTGCATAGCGCCTAAATGATTATCCTTAACCGCGGTCATCTGATTATAAGGGTATTCATGTAGTTTCTTTACTTGATTTTCGAGACTAGCATCTCCCCCTAAATAATCATAAATAACAATAATAACATCCGGATTCAGCATTAGTAAGTTCTCTTCTGGCATTAAAAGTCCCTGATAATCTATATTTTGACATCCCATTTGTCGAATTATATCTCCCGATAAACTTTGATCCCCCAAAACCTCTACTTTTCCTCGTCTGAATTGCATAGTCAAAACGGTTTTGCTCCCATTTTCCCTCGCTAAATTCTTTGCCTGATTTAGTGCATTCTGTATTTTTTTTATTTCTTGAGCGGCCATCTCCTCTTTATTAAAAATTTTACCCATATTTTTAATAAATTGAATCTCATTTTTTATTGAAAAAGGAGGAATATCTGAGGACATATTAAAGGGAGGATATGGATTAGGCATAGCACCTGAGTTTTCTTCTATATAAGTCGGTACTCCCCTAGAATTCCAATATCGCACATTACCTAAGCTTTTGTCGCTAAAACTTCCATGCCAACCAATAATAAAATCGGGGTTCAATAAAATAATTTCTTCTTTTGTTGGATTTTTTACAAAAAGCTTAGCATTGGGTAAATTCTCTTGAAAATAAACCATATCTGCGCTTCTTTCCGGAGCAATATAAGCAGCAATTACAGATTGACCGGCACCTAAGGCAATTATTGTATCTGCAATTTCCGGTCTCAAAGCAACAACGCGCATGGGAATTCTTGAAAAAACAATTTCTATATCATGAGGATAGTACCCATCATAATTGCATTGGCCATCAAATAAGGCGGCCATTCTATTATTTTTTTCTCTTTCAAAATTCCCCAACAGGTATACCCCTATAGCGATTAAAATTCCGCACCAAAACATATATCTCAATTTATCATTTTTCATTTTCATAAAAATCATCCCACTTTTTCTTTGAGCACCTTATCTACCGAAATATGTCTATTATAAAAATAAATGTAGTATCCCTTCCGATAATTTAGCTAAAAAAGCATCAATTACATTGTTAGTCGATTTTGCTTTTTTGTTTTCACACAATGGAGAAGTAATCCGATACGAACAACGAGCTGTTTAAAGAGAGCTATAGTGAATCATTGCCTGAAAATGCGTGTGGAATTGAGCGCTATGATTTAAGAAGCGTCCCCCTAAAGCAAGAACCTCTTAGATAAGTTCTTCCCACAACTTATCTAAGAGGTTCTTACAGAATATCATTCAAAAAAACTAAAAATGGAAAGTTGTAGTAAACACAAATGTCCTCGGTTCACCCACATTAGCCTGTGTACGCCCCTCCGTCGGAGTCCAGTATCTCTTATTAAATACATTAAACATTTTAGCATTAAATGTAACCGGAATACCATTAATATTTGTTTGGTAAACTGCGCCAAGATGCAGCAATGTATGAGATGGCATAGTCACCGTTTTATTTAAAACAACAGGCGATTCTCCTAAATATTGCAAACGTGCAGTAAATGCCCAATCATCATTTGGCTTATAAATCAAACCAAGCGTTCCAGACCACTTTGCCACCTGGCTGATTCTCTCATTCGTCTTAACATCCCTTGCATCAACGCGCGAAATGCCCCCAATAACATCCCATTTATCAGTCACTTTCCCCGCGATGGAATATTCTACGCCCTTATTCTTTTTATCATCAATCTGCCTCAGATACAGATTTCCAGCAGCATCTTCCCAATCACCATAATTAGCTTGTTTGATAGTATAATACGCTAAGGTATGCAGCAAGTCTCCTTGCTTATATTTGATCCCGACTTCATTTTGCTTTGTTTTGTAAGGATCCAGTGCTTCTCCCTCATTTTTATAACCATATCCTACTGTTTTACCAGAAGCGAAATCTTCACTATGGCTCGCATAAACGACGAAATTTGGCTGAACTCTATAACTAACAGCATAAGTTGGACTTCCAGCAGAATACTTTGCTTTTCCACTTGTTGCATTATTTACTGTTGAATAATGGTGGTGATACCCCAACATAACAGTCAACTTATCATCTAAAAAGCTAATTGCATCCAAGACATGATATGCATTAGTATAGCTACTAGACGTCCATTTTAAATGTCCCATGTAATAAGCAGGAGTATCCCATTCATTATCTGTATAGATATTTCCTGTTAAACCTTTCAGACTCCAGCCATTAGCCACGCCATAATTTTTCTGCCAATTTCGATCAAAGTTAATCACATAATCGTGATGTGATTTCCCCAATTCAAAGGAGCCTTTTAAGCCAATCGCACTATATTTATTTTCGGTCTTAGCTAAGCGATTATTAAACTCCAATGTATAGTTGCCATTCTCATCTAAATTACGGCCTCCCCAAGTATAAACCGATTCATAAGGATGATTCTCATTCTGCCCAAAGTTAAAAAATACCGTAGCTTTATCATTTATTTTTTGCTCATGATTAAAAATAAGCATAAAATTTTTGGACTTGGAGTAAGCCCACTTCGGCACATAAGATTTATCTCCCTTAGGAGCTTCAGGAATATGATTCAAATTATTGCTAAACCTAAAATGCTTAGCCGCCCCCTCCGCATACCCATGGGTATAACCAACCAGCAAATTACTCCAACTATGACTTGTTTTTTGATCAATATTCGCAAAAAAGTCCTTGGATTCAACTTTTTCCGGTTTAATAACACCTGCACCATTAATACTGGATGCATTTAATCGAATACCATATCTCTCATTGTCCCTGAATCTTTTTCCCCAGTCAATTCCCTCTGAAAAGCTTTTATTGCCTTGATAAGATAAAGTTAAATCCATATTGGGCGTTTTATCAGCTTTTTTAGATTCGAAATATATAGCGCCGCCTCCAGGATACTGCGCCATTGCAGTCCCGCCAATGCCAATATTGGGGCCAGCTATAACAGATATTTTATTTACAAAAGTATCTACAGTAAACATTTGATCCGTGCGATGCATCATATTTGGGATTCCATTAATATACATGGAACCACTATTCATCATTACCCCACGAATATCGATAAAATTATTAAACGTACTTCTAGAATCATCCCGTACTGCAGGATCTAACGTCACCGTATCTACAAAGCCTTTCTCTGGACTAGAAAAATAATCCGACGCGGTACGGCTAATTGTCATCGAGCTAAACGGAACTTCTAGAGCATCTTTGGTCCCCAGAAGCGGTATATTCTGGTGCTGATCTGCTAACCCCCCCAACGGCTCTACCAACGTACCATTACCTTTATTTGCATAAACGGTAATACCATTAAGTTGATAGTTTTCAATAGCCTGTACAGGGAGTCCTACCGCAAATACGCCTAAAGCGCCAAGAGCAAGGGCAAGAGCCTTTTTCAAAAAGCACTTCTTATGAAGACACCGAAAACCTCTTACACCAAATGTGTTACCCCCCCAGAAAAAAATGTTTGCAAACATTTTCCCAGTATGTCACTTTTAGTTGCAGCAGCTAAATCATTAAATTCTTTTCTATTAAATTCTTTTCTCATGATAAACCTCTCTTTCAAAAAAAATGAAATAAAATGCCCTGCTATTTCCCTGTATTTCCTATTTCCATAAGCCGAACAGTCAAAACAGCATCCATAATAAACGATCCGTTAATGCTACTATCTTATACGAAAGCTCCCATTGATAATTAATTCGTTTTATGCATTTTGTAGTATTGTATTAATTATACGCCCTACGACAATTAATGCAAGTGCTGAAAAAGATTAAGGATTAAGACCTATTCTCAGAGGTGTGAGGGATGCTAAACAGCCCCAGCCTCGTCAATTTTGTGCACGTTAAGCGCATTGCGTCAGCATGCTATGAAGTGCGCTTAAAATTTCAAAACGTGGTCTTGAAAACCGGCCCATTATAGTCATGGAGGCATGTTATTTCACAGATCCTTTCTTTTTATTGTTGGCTATTTCCTTGGTAAAGACTGGCGTGGTTGTTTTATGCCCAAAGCCATGTACTTTCATAAACAGAAGTCAGAAACTTTTAAATTCATGAAAGTTTTGGACTTCAAATGCTGAAACTTCTGGATTTATGAAGAAATTTTGGTATAATAGAATCAAAAATTCAGGAGGTGCATTATGACCAAATTGATTAATCGCCCTCAATATCTGAACCAATTGATACAAAGCAAGGGTGTAGATTTGGTGAAGATTGTCACGGGCATCAGGCGTTGCGGAAAATCGTCCTTACTGGATCTATTCCATCAATATTTGCTGGAGAAAAACGTGCCGGATTCTCATATCATCCATATGAACATGGAGTCTTTGCGTTATCGTAACTTAACTGACTATATATCTTTTTATGATTACGTCAGCAAGCGGATCGATGGAGAAGGTAAGACTTACCTTCTTTTTGATGAATTGCAGGCAGTCAATCATTGGGAAAAAGCAATCGAATCCTTCCGGTTGGATTTTGATGTAGACATCTATATCACCGGCTCCAATGCTTACCTGCTGTCTTCCGAGTTTTCTACGCTGCTCTCAGGTAGATACATGGAGATAAGGATGCTGCCTCTATCATTTAAAGAGTTTCTGAACTTCTATGAATTTGCAGTCGATGTAACTATGGATGAAAAATTTCAGAAGTACCTTCAGTTTGGCGGCATGCCTGTTTTAAGGGAATTTAAATTCAACGAAGCCAGAAGTAATCAGGCGTTGGAAGGTATCTATTCCACTGTCATACTGCGAGACATTTTGCAGCGTAACAGTGGAGCCGATGAAGCAACGCTACAGAAAATCATGTTGTTTTTATGTTCCAGTATTGGCAGTATGATTTCCCCGAACAGCATTGGCAAGGTTCTCTCTAATGAGGGGGATATTCGCACTGGAAAGCAGAAAAATATAGCAGGGAAAACGGTTGCAAAATACATTTCTATGCTGTGCAATGCATTTGTATTCTTTTCTGTTGGTCGGTACGACGTAAAGGGAAAGCAGCTTTTGAAAACACTGGGCAAGGACTATATCATTGATATGGGCTTTCGTAATATGTTATTAGGTTATCGAGATGCTGATCGTGGGCATATTATTGAAAACATCGTATTTCTTGAACTTCTCCGCCGTGACTATCGGGTGTATATCGGAAAAGTAGGAGAAACGGAAGTGGATTTTATTGCGGAAAAGCCAGACGATAAGGTGTATATCCAGGTGACCGAGAGCATGCAGTCACCAGAGACCCGTGAACGGGAACTTCGTCCACTGCGCCTTATTCCGGACAACTATGAAAAAACAGTATTGTCTATGGATCGAAGTTTTATTCATTCTTATGATGGAATAAAGGTTGAAAATTTAATAGATTGGCTACTTGGCGAATAAGCATTTCCTTAGAAGTGAATAGTCACCAGCAACAAAAAAGCACCGCTTTCGCGGTGCTTTTGCGTGCAGCGAATCATCCCTTGATCGCTGCTTTCCCTTTCTTTAGCCAGTCCATGAGGAGTGGGGAGAAGGCGGAGAGGACGCAGAGGATGATGAGGGCCCAGCAGATCGGGGTGGAGAAGAGGATGGAAATGTCGTTGCCCGAAAGGGTGAGGCTTCTCCTCAGGCCACGCTCGCCGATCGGCCCTAAGATGAGGGCGAGGACGACGGCAGCGGTATTGAGCCCCATCTTACGCATGAGGTATCCCATGACGCCGAAGATGAACATGAGAACGACGTCGACGAAGCTGTTATTGATGGCGAAGGAGCCGACGACGCAGAGGACGAAGATGCACGGAATGAGGATGGCATCGGAGATCTTGGCGATGTGCGCAAAGATGCGGCAGCCGCCGAGTCCGATGAGGAGCATGAAGAACTGTACGATGACGAAGCCGGCAAAGAAGGTGTAGGTCATCGGCGCATATTTCGTGAAAAGCTCCGGCCCCGGCTGGAGGCCCTGGATGATGAGGCCGCCCATGAGGACGGCGGTGACGGATTCACCCGGGATGCCGAGAGTCAGCGTCGGGATGAGCGAGCCGCCGGTGACGGCGTTGTTCGCTGCTTCGGAGCCCGCGACGCCTTCGATGGAGCCGTGTCTAAATTTCTCCGGTGTCTTGGAGAACTGCTTGGCAGTATTGTAGCCGAGGAAGCAGGCGATGGAGGCGCCCGCGCCAGGAAGAATGCCGATGATGTTCCCGATGAGCCATGAGCGGATGACGGTCGGCGCGATCTGTTTCAGTTCATGGGCTTTGAGCAGCACGGAGTCTTTGAATTTCACAATGCTTCCGCGTTCCTTGATGGCTTTTTCCATGAGGATAAAGACTTGGGACATGGAGAAAAGTCCGATCATCGCGCAGGTGACATTGATGCCGTTGTAAAGCTCATCAACACCAAACATGTAGCGCGCGGTCCCTTCCATCGGGTCCATGCCGATGGTGGAGAGGATGAGCCCGAAGGCGCCGCTCATGAGACCCTTGACCATGGAGCCGGTGGTGACGCCGGCGATGATGGTGAGTCCGAAGAGGGCGAGCCAGAAATATTCCGGACTGCCGAATTTCATCGCAAGCTCTGCAAGGAGCGGTGCGAAGAAGTAGAGGGAAATGCAGGAGAGAAGCCCGCCGAAGAAGGAAGCGGTGCAGGCGGTGCCGAGCGCTTTGCCCGCGCGTCCCTGTTTGGTGAGCTCATAGCCGTCGAGTGCGGTCGCAGCCGAAGCCGGAGTGCCCGGGGTGTGGATCAGGATGGCGCAGATGGAGCCGCCGAAGATGGCGCCGCAGTAAATGCCGCCGAGCATGATGAGGCCCGTTTCTGCCTTCATCCCGAAGGTGAGAGGCAGGAGGAGCGCGACGCCCATCGCCGCCGAGAGCCCTGGCATGCAGCCGACAATGACGCCGATGGTGACGCCGATCACCATCATGAGAAGATTCATAGGGTCCAGAGCATTACCGAAGCCCTGGGCCATCAGTGCTAATGTATTCGCATCCATGTCATTTCCTCCTTAGAGCAAGTCTTCGATGAGCATGCCCATCGGAAGGGGCACATTCAGGAAGAGATCAAAGGTACCGAATACCAGCACCACCATACCGGCGAGAACCAGCAGAATGTAGAGCGGACGGATCTTGAAGAATTTCAGACAGAAGAGCAGGTAGACCAGGGATGCGGGATAGAAACCGACGAGGTACATCATGACAAAGTAGAGGATGAAGGCCGCAAACATGGTCCAGAATTGTTTCGGCATAAAGCCGTCGAAGAGGACCGGCATGTCGTTTTCCGAAGCTTTTTCGCTCCGGTAGTCACGCACCATCTGCCCCACGCGGACAGTGGTAAGAATGAGCAGGAGCCCGATGACGAAGTGCGGATAGTGCCGCGCCCCGAGGGGAAAGCTCTGTGTCAGGTAGAGGAAAAAGAAACTGAAAGCGTACATGAAGCCGCAGATATAGATATCTGATTTTTTCATGAAATGGTTTGACTCCTTTGGAAAATGGGGTAAGGATTCAGGGTTGGCTCATGGGGCGTATCGTCCCGCAGGCCCTGTATGAAAGCTCTGCCTAAATGAGGAATGAAGGCGGGTGGAAAGGAGCGTCTCAAGTCGACGATTTATGAAAGCACCCTATCCACCGCTGACGCGGTCCCCCTTCCCCAATGGGGAAGGCTTAGGCGGAGCAACGCTTCGCGTCAACTTTTATAAAGGGCGATGCCCGAAGGTCTGTTGATCGCAGGTTTTCCTCGTATCGCCAGCCTTCCCCTCAAGGGGAAGGTGCCCCGAAGGGGCGGATAGGGCACAGGCGGTATGAAAGAGAGATGAGGAAAGTCGAGAAGTACGCGGCATATGTGGAGGAAGCGTGAGTCCCTGACCGCGAATGGCAACGATTTAATCAGTGCTTCCTTAAAAATCATTCGCGCCCCTTCCTCTGGAAGGGGCAGACGAGTGAAGCGAGGCGGGGTTGGCTTCCCTGAATGTGGGAGTACTGTTTCACGCGGCCAACCTCCGCCCCTTCGGGGCACCTCCTTCCAAAGGAAGGAGGGAGAAAGATGCCCGAAAATAGTATTCAAGTCACCAGAAAGCAGAAGCGAGAAACGAGCGTTTGCACCTTCTCGTTTCTCGCTTCTGTGATTTCCAGAGAATAGGGATTACGCTGCGAATCCTGAACCTATCAACCTGAAGTTTGAAAGCAGGGATGAGTAGCTAGGGATTAGGGATTGGGGATTGGGGATTAGGAGTGACTAGTGACTGGTGACTAGTGACTGGTGACTAGTGACTTGAATACCGCTTTCGGGCATCGCCCTATTTATACTCTGCGGCGAAGCCGCCACCTTCATTCCTAATTCCTAATTCCTCATTCCTAATTTATGCGAAGCTTTCATCCCCAATCAAAGGGCGGCACGCCCCACGGGCTAACCCTGCACCCTCAATTATTTCGCATACAGCTTAGAAACAACGTTCTTGCAGAAATCCATCTGTTCTGCGATCATCTGGCCAAGAGCTTTGCTGTCTTTGAAATCAATGACCATGCCCGCATTTTCATGGGCTTTCTTGACTTCCGGATCTTCCATGGTCTTCTTGAACGCATCTTCGTAGAACTTGATCACATTGTCCGGGGTGCCCTTCGGAGCGACGAGCGCACGCGCGGAGCCGTACCATTTATTATAGTAGCCGAGTTCGCCCAGCGTCGGTACATCTGGGAGCTGCGGATCTCTCTTTTCCGCATAGACGCCCAATACTTTCAGCTCTGCGCTATCGCCTTTGATGAGTTTTGCCACGTCAGCGACTTTCGCGCAGGAGAAATCGACTTCACCCTGACGGAGAGCGAGGAGCTGGTCAGCGGTACCGCCATAAGGAACCGCGTTGTATTCAAATTTCGCAGACTGTGCAAGGAGCTGGGCTGCTGTGTGATTCGAAGCCTGCACGCCATTCGTAGAGCATTTCAGCTGTCCCGGGTTTGCCTGTGCATCTGCAACGAGTTCCTTCAGGCTGTTCCACTTCGCATCCTTCTTGACCACGACGACAGCCGTTTCTGTCAGGTGGTTGCAGATCGGGACGATGGACTTGTCCGTGAATGCAGAGCCTTCCATCTGCGCGAGCGTGGTGTAGGTCGGCAGGTTGATGAAGCCGATGGTCTGGCCGTCCGGCTTGGATTTTGCAAGCTCCGTCCAGCCGATCTTGCCGTCAGCGCCCGGTTTATTTTCGATGACGAGTGTCTGCCCGACATATTTCTTCGCGCTGTTCGTCAAGAGACGCGCACCGGTGTCCGTGCCGGAGCCGGCCTTGTACGCCACGATGACTTTGACGTCCTTTGTTGGTTTCCACGCAGCGTCGCCTGCGGCTTTCTTGTCTTTGTTTCCGCAGCCGGCAAAAAGAATGCCTGCGGAAAGAACTGCGACACCGAGCAATGCCACTTTCTTATTCATAGGTTTCCTCCTTGCATCTTCCGAGATGCTTCCTCTAAATCGTGCAAGAGGATAGTCCGTCTTTCTGAAGGCTTCATCGCCCCTCTATTCTGTTGCACGTTTATCAGAAATATTTTATCATTCTGTTTTTTCGTAAACAACAGGTAAAGTGCTTGTAAAGCGTTTGCTGAACAAGTATATGCTTGTTATTTGCGTTTACTCATGCTTCTGGCAGTGCATATGAGAGAAAGGCATAGAAGCATAGGGACATCTTCTAAAATTGATATAGAATGGAAAAGGTTTCGGGTTAGCCCAAGGGGCGGCTCTTCCATAGATGGCGCTTGAAGGTTTTCCCAGAGTTGGAAATAAGAAGTGGCCAGGGATTAGGAGCCGCGAGTGACTAGTGACTAGTGACTAGTGACTTGAATACCACCTTCGGGCATCGCCACCATCTATACTCCGCGGCGCTTCTATATTTTTATGCGCCGCACCTTCATTCCTCATTCCTCATTCCTCATTCGAGCAAAGCTTTCTTCCACAATCAAGGGGCAGCCCCCTAAGGGCTACCCCTCTGTCCTCACGCGCCGAAGAATATTTCCAGCCCGATCCCGATGAGGATCACGCCGCCTAAGATGGTCGCCTTATCCGCGAGCCTCATGCCGAAGCGTTTTCCGAGGAAGAGCCCTGCGATGCAGATGGCGAAGGTCACGATACCGATGATGATACTTGCGAGCATCGCTTTGGCGAAGGGGTACTCCGCCAAGGTGAAGCCGACAGAGAGCGCGTCCATGGAGGTCGCGAGCCCCTGGAGCAAGAGGTAGCGCAGGCCCACGCTGACCTTGACGTCCTCTTCATCTCCGGAGAGACCGTCCCGGATCATGAGCCCGCCGATGGCGACGAGCAGGACCAGCGATGCCCACGGCACGAGCGGGAGCAGCACCTGAAACAGATCGACGATCCGATTCACACATGCCCAGCCTGCCATCGGCATCAACCACTGGAAGAAGCCGAAGGTCCCCGCGATGAGACACATACTGCGGATGCGGAGGAAATGATTCGCAAGGCCATTCGCAAGCGAGACGGAAAAGGCGTCCATCGCAAGTCCCACGCCGAGCAGGACACTGTTCAAAATAAATAAACCACTCATTGATATCTCCCCGAAATGAAATGGGCTGTGCGATTTGGGTAGCTAGGGACTAGTGACTGGTGACTGAAATGCCACTTTCGGGCATCGCCCCATATATTCGCGGCAAAGCCGCCACCTTCATTCCTAATTCCAATTCCTAACTCCTGATTTTATCTCGTGCGCTGTCTTTTCCCCACGAAAAAAAGACCCCGCGCACAGCCGAAAACTATGCACGTGAGTCTCGCATTTTTAAAGCAAGCCAGGCAGGATGTACGGGTCACTGCCAGTATGTTGACGGGCTCCACCGAAGTGGCTGCTACTCCCTCACTTATGGGAGAATGATAGCATGAAAAGCGTCCCGTGTCAAAGGGATGGGAACCGGTTCGATGGGTTCTGCGGGTTCTAAAGGGAGGGCGTGGTTCTCATCTTTCAGAAGTAACGCACTCTCTCCAATCAAAAACCTGCGGCGCTTTTTCATTTTGATGCGCCGCCCATCCCCCGTTGAACCGGTAGAACCCAATGAACCCTTTGAACCTATTACCGTCTAATGACTTTCAGCACGTCCTCCCAATCCCCAAACTGATACGGCGTCATCTGGTCAAGCTCTTCGCGGTCGGCGTCGGAGTAGCGGTCATAGAGCACGGCGAAGTCGATGCCGGCATTTCTTGCCGCGGCCGCACCCGCCAGCGAATCCTCGAAGATGAAGCATTCTTCTTTGGAAAGGCCCATATCCTCAATGACCTTGAGGTAGATGGCCGGGCTTGGCTTGATCTCCGGCGCATCCTCCTGCGTGTAGATCCTTGCAAAGCAGGAATCAAGCGGTGCTTTGCCGCGGATATTTTTATTTTCCTTCCGATATACTTCCATATTGCCGCGGCGCGTGGTGCTGGCGATCACGAGTGTCTTCCCGTCTTTCTTGAAAGCATGGAGCACCTCCGGTGCGCCCGGCTTGTAGTCCACGACCTCCTTCAGGAAATGCTGCGCGATGCGGTAACGCTCCTGCAGAATGTCTTCGGCCTGCCATGCAGAGGCATACGTTTTCCCCAGCTCCTCGCAGTAAGAAAGATACGGCTTCTCCGCATCTTGATGCTCCTTCAGGAAGCGCTCTCTTCTCTGCTGGATATCGCCCTCTGCCATGGCAGGCCCGCCAAGCGTTTGGATCAGCCGGAGGTCTACCTGATTCCACACACCGACGGAGTCGATCAGCGTCCCGTCCATATCAAAAATGATCGTCGACTTGTTCTCAAACATATATGCTCCTTACTTTTTCAAGAATTTCTCGATCTCCGGATCTCTTTTGAGCGCCAAGAGCTCCTCCTCCGTCGGATAGACGGGGATGTCGCGGTCATGGTTCACGAGGCAGAGGAAGCCCAGGATGTCTCCTGCGTCCGCGCGAAACTGATGCCACTGCCAGGGCGGGATGGTGATGAGATCCCCTTCCCCGACTTCATGCACATCACTGCCTAAAAGTGCATGGCCCTTCCCTTTGAAGATCAAGACGAGATGCATGTGCTCATGCTTTTCCAGCGAAGAGAAGCCGTCCTTCTCCACTTGAAAATAACGGAACTGCACCGGAAGGTCGGCTTCGTTGTCAAAAAGGATCTGCTTCGTCACATCGCGAAAGACCCCGGGATTTTCCTTGTAAATATGGGGCGTGATGCCCTCCCAGCCATTCGGCCGGCTGTGAAATTTATGGATCATGAATATTCTCCTTATGGAATGGGTTCGGGGTTGGCCCGTGGGGCGTGATGCTCTTTGATTGCGGCTGAAAGAGGTTCAGCGGGTTCTGTAGGTTCTACGGGTTCAAAGGGTTTGGTGCGGCGCATAAAAAATAGAAGCGCCGAGAAATTTTGATGGTACTTCGCACGTATCGTCATCCCGAGCGAAGCCGAGGGATCTTCCTTGCAGAACCATTAGCGCAACAATTGCGCTATTTCAATCACCGCTTGCTTCCAATCCCTAATCCCTAGTCACTCATCCCCGGCTTTCTCTCAGCAGATCCTCGGCAGTCCCTCTCCCCGAAGCGGAAGGATGCGGCGGCGTCCGCCGTAGAGCGTCTCAAGATGCACGCCGCTTCCCGTGCTGACGTGCCCGATCTCTTCGGCCTCCGTCCCATAGGGGAGCGCGCGAAGGATGCGAAGCGCCGTCTCTGCCTCGGCGGCAGGGAGCGCGATCAGCATCTTGCCCTCGTTTCCCATCGTCAATGGATCAAGCCCCAGGATGCCGGAGAGTGCTTTGACCTCTTCTCTGACCGGCAGTGCCTCTTCGGAGAGCGTGATGGAAACGCCGGAGGCTGCCGCCAGCTCATTGGCAACGGTCGCCAGTCCCCCTCTCGTGATGTCGCGAATGGTATGGATGGGCAGCTTCGCCGCCAGCAGGGCCTCCACCAGATGATTCAGGGGCGCACAGTCGCTCGCAAGCGTCGTCTTCATCTGCATGCGCTCTGTGAGGATGACGGCGTGATGGTCGCCAAGCGTCCCCGTGACGAGGATCGCATCCCCATCGTGAAGATTTCCGGAGGAGATCTCACAGTCCGGTGCGCGATCGCCAAGGCCCGCGGTATTGATGTAAAGGCCGCCCTTCCCTTCGATGACCTTTGTATCACCGGCCACGATCGTGACGCCCGCCTCCTTCGCCGTCTCTGCCATGGAGCGGACGATCGGCTCCAATACATCGGTGGAAAGTCCCGTCTCGAGGATGAAGCCCGCCGTCAGATAGAGAGGCCTTGCCCCCATCGAGGCCAGATCATTCACCGTCCCGCAGACGGAGAGCCGTCCGATGTCGCCCCCCGGAAAGAAGAGCGGCGAGACGACAAAGCTGTCCGTCGTCATGACAGGCACGCCGGAGAGGGGCGGCAGCACCGCACCGTCTTCCATACGGTCTAAGATGGGATTTGTCAGGTATTTGGCAAAGAGCGAGGCGATGAGCTTCCCCGTCTCCTCGCCGCCGCTCCCGTGACGAAGTTCGATATTCATAAGTGGCTCCTTGTTGTTCGTTGGAAATAGGTGTAGGGTTAGCCCCGAGGACGTGCTGTCCCTTGATTTCGAATGAAAGCTTTGCTTGCATGAGAAATTAGAAATGAGAAATGGTGGTGCGGCGCATAAAATAATGAAGCGCCGCAGAATTTTGATAGCGCTTCGCGCCATCGTCATCCCGAGCGTAGCCGAGGGATCTTTCTTGCGCTGCGGTCAGTATCACATAAGCACCGGTACGGAAACGACGCCATGGTGCTACGTATTTCTGCTTTCACACATCTTTCATTTAGCGTTAAACAAGAAAGATTTCTCGCTTCGCTCGAAATGACGATACGAGAGTCTGATGTCTCCTAGTCACTAGTCACCAGTCACTAGTCACCAGCCACTAGTCACCAGCCACCAACTCACTTCTCCCGATAGGTGATGCAGCAGGCGCCCTCGGAGGAGACCATACAGGCACCGACAGGATGCTCAGGCGTGCAGGCACGGCCGAAGCAGGGACATTCTTCGCTCGTGATGCGGCCTGTCAGGACATCACCGCAGCGACAGCCGGCGGGCATCTGGTCTTCTGAGAGTCCCCAGCTGCCCGCATCGAGCGCGCGGTATTTCTTCCGGAGATAAAGCCCGGAGCCTGCGATCGTCCCAAGACCGCGCCACACGGCATCCCCCGGCGTGAAAACATCCGCAAGGAGAGCCAATGCCTTCGGATTTCCCTCTTCCGTCACAACGCTCGGGTACTCATTCCATAGTCCCCTCTTTTTCTGCGACGCCGCAAGCACGAGCCGCGTCAGTGCGCGGAGAAGGTCAGCGGGCGAGAAGCCGCCGATCACCATCGTCTCTTCCGCCAGTTTTCTGAACGGACGGCATCCTGTGATCACGGCGACATGCCCGGGGCAGAGGAAGCCATCGATGTGGCTTTCTCCGGAGATCAGCGACATCGCCCCCGGCATTGTTTTGAGTGCCGTCAGGAAGCGGACATTCGGGATGTGCTCCTCATAGACGCGGCGGATGAGATCCGCCCAGACAGGCGCGGTCGTCTCAAAGCCGACAGCGGCGAGGATGAAGGTCGTCCCTCGATCGGCCTCCGCCTTGGCGAGCACATCTTCCGGATCGTAGAAGAAATCAACACGCCCGCCCCTGTCACGCGCACCGGAGAGTGACATCCGGCTGCCCGGGACAGCGAGGAGATCGCCGAAGGCCATCACCTGACAGCCCGGAGTGAGCGCATAGCGGACGAGCTTATCGATGTAGGACGTCGGTGTCACACACACCGGACAGCCCGGTCCGGAGAGGAAGGTGATCTGCGGCGGGAGCATCTGACGGATGCCCGAACGGTACAGCGCTGAGGTATGCGTCCCGCACACCTCCATCAGTGTGAGCGGCGGCCCGTCGTAGCGGGAAAGCCAGCGGGCAAGTTTGCGTTCTTCCATAAAAGGCTCCTTTGAGAAATAAGGGAAAGGGTTCAGGGTTCAGGGTTCAGGGTTGTGGTGGCGGCTTCGCCGCAGTATAAATCTGGCGATGCCCGAAGGCGGAATTTCAGTCACTAGTCACCAGTCACTAGTCACTCGAGGCTCCTAATCCCTAGCTACTAATCCCTAGCTACCAGTCACTCGTCACCCATTTCTTCCCCGATCTCCTTGAACAGGGCGATCCAGTCCTTTGCCTCGTCCTTTTTCACGATCTGGATCGCCATGCCGGCGTGGACGAGGACGTAGTCACCGAGCTTTGCGGGCACCATGGAGAGGTTCACACGGACCTCGGAGCCGGAGAAATCGACCATGCCATGCGTGCCTTCGATGGAGACGACGCGGCCGGGATATGCTACACACATAGGGATGCTCCTTTCGGAAAACAGAGGGCTTTATTTCTGATTCTTCATGAGATAGAACCATGCCTGTCCGAGCGCGATGCCGCCATCGCCCGGCGGGACTTTTTCATTGGTATAGACAGAAAAGCCGCGCTTTTGAAGCGCTTCCCGCGCACGGGCGAGGAGAAGCTGATTCGAAAAACAGCCACCGGAAAGAAGGATGCGCGGCAGGCCGAAGTGCTCCGCCGAGGAGAGGATCATCTCGGCGATGGCCTCGTGAAAGGCAAGCGCCTTTTCTTCTATTGTACCATGGGACGCCAGCAGCGAGGCAAGGAGCGTGCGTCCGTCCCAGAGAAGACGGCCCTCCTGCTCTTTCCCTTCCCAGAAGATCTTCGGAGCGTGCGCCGCTGCCATCGCGGCCTCTTCCAGCGCCATGGGACACTCGCCTTTGAAATGATTCTCCTCGCCAAGCCCCAGCAGCGCCGCCGCCGCATCGAAGAGACGGCCCATGGAGGAGCTTTTTATCGTATTCACGTGATGAGAAAGTGCGGCGCGGATGAGAGGCGCGCGCGGATCCTTCGACGGAAGGCCCGCTGCTGCCAGATAAGAGAGCGCGCTCTTCCACGCCTGTTTCATAGAGGCATCGCCTCCGATCATGGAAATCGGCGCAAGGTGTCCCACGCGCTGCATGGTCGTCCCTTCGCAGAGAAGGATCTCGCCGCCCCAGACGGCGCCGTCCTCCCCATAGCCTGTGCCGTCAAAGACGAAGGCAAGGGACTTTCCTTGCAGATGATGCTCCGCCATGACAGAGAGCGCATGGGCGTGATGATGCTGGACGGTATAAAAGGGAAGTCCCCTCTCTCTGGCTGTTTTTTCTCCCAAAAGGCGGGACAGGTAGGCAGGATGCAGATCCGAAATGACCGCTTGCGGCGAAAGCCCCAAGAGCTCTTCCCAGTCCTGCTCCGTTTCCAGAAAAAACGCCTGCGAGCGTTCATTCAGGATGTCGCATGGCACCTCGGCAGGATACAGCGAACCGCCGCCCGCGAGGGCAAAGCCCGGCGCCATGTCCGCCCCTGTCGCAAGGACCATGCCGGATGGCGCGTCTCTCACCACCGGTTCCGGGAGAAATCCGCGCGTCCTTCGAAGGATCTGCACTTTCCTTCCCTGCAGCTGCATGACGCTGTCATCGGCGGGGCGCAGGATCTCCCTGTCATAGAAGAAAAGCCCTGCGATGTCTTCGTGCGCTTCGTAGTACGCCTGCGCCTCCTCGTCCCGGAAGATCATCGGCTCGCCGCTTTGGTTCGCACTTGTGACGATGAGCGGCGCATCGACGCCCTCCGCCAGCTGGCTGTAGAATCCGGTCGAAGGAAGGCAAAGTCCAAGACGCGGCACGCGAGATGCCACGGCAGGAAGGACTTTCCGTTTCGGCGCGGCAAGCAGGATCGGGCGCACCGGAGAAGTGAGCATTTCGATTTCTTTCTCCGAAAGCACGGCCCACGCCTTCGCCATGTCGATGTCTTTCATCATCAGTGCGAACGGCTTCCCGCTGCGGTGCTTCATGCGGCGAAGACAGCCCGCCGTCTCTTTCCTGTCCCCGCGGCAGACGAGCTGGTAGCCGCCCATGGCCTTCACCAGAAGGATCGCGCCCTCTTTCGCAAGACGGACCGCTTCTGCCATCGCCGCCTCTTTTTCAAACCGTCTCTCCCTCGTCCATCCCTTCAGCTGCGGGCCGCAGTGTGCGCATGCGATGCTTTCCGCATGACAGCGGCGGTCAGAAAGACTTTTGTACTCTTTCTTGCAGTCCTTGCAGAGAGGGAAATCCTTCATGGTCGTCCGCTCGCGGTCATAGGGAAGCGCCTCGATCATCGTATAGCGCGGCCCACAGGCGGTGCAGGACGTGTAGGGGTAGCGATAGTGATGGTCCTTGGGATCTTTCATATCTGCCTGGCAGTCTTCGCAGATGCCAAGATCCGCCGGAAAGAGCGGTGCGCGCGCCGCTCCGCCGCTTGAGACCGCGCGGAAATCAGGCAAAGGCCCATGGGCGATCTCCTCCACACGCATTTCCGCGACCTCCACAGGCGGCCTCGCCGCCCGTATATCCTCCATGAAAGAAAGGAGAGCCTCGCGGCTCCCCTGTGCAATGATGGTGACGACGCCGCCTTCATTCCTGACGGTGCCTGTGATATGATGCGTCCCTGCCAGACGGCAAATGAGCGGGCGAAAACCCACGCCCTGCACACGGCCAAGGGCAGTGATACGATAAGTCAGCATGGCAGGCTCCTTTCAGAAATAAAAGATTCGCGGGTTCTATGGGTTCAACGAAGCTGGTGCAGCGCAAAATAACAAGGAAACGCCGCGGAAAATAGAGGATCACATAAGACGCGTTCCCCCTTGGAGAAGGGGGCGGCCAAAGGCCGGGATAGACTGCCTCGAAGAGGCAGAAGGTGCAGAACGGTCAGCGGATCATATGAGATGATCGGAAAACGGTTGACGCATGTGTTCTGCTGACCGCTGCGATGAGCTGTGCCCCTGCGGGGCACTCTATCCTACGCCTTTGGCGCGGCCCTTCTCCAAGGGCCTGCTCAGCTGGAGGGATGGCGCTATTCTCGTATCGTCAGCCTTCCCTTCGAAAGGAAGGTGCCAAAGAGGGGTGAATAGGGCACAGGCGGCATGAAAGACCGTTGAGGCAAATAGAAAAAGCATCTGCGAGCAAAGCGGGGCTTGCGTAAGCCCCCGGACGCCGCGCCGAGTATATCATGGGCGATGCCCGAAGGCCGGCAGATAGCAGGTTTCCCGTTTAGAGTTTCCAAACATCGCCCGCCTGACCGCAAATGACAAAGATTTCTCGCTGCGCTCGAAATGACGATACGAGAAGAGCGGTGTCTCACATTGGTTTTCATACCGCCGCGTGGATCCATCCTGCGCCTTTGGCGCGGCCCCTCTCCAGGGGCCTGCTCAGTTGGGGTAAAATTCCTAATCCCCAGCCACTCATCCCCAGCTACTAGTCACCAGTCACTAGTCACCAGTTCCCTTCTCGCAGATCCACTTCGCAGCCTCTTCGTAGCCTTCTCCGGTCTTTCCGCTGACCTTGAAGACGGGCGCGGTCTTATTCAGATGGCGGATGCCTTTCATGAAGAATTCTTCATCGAAGTCCAGATAGGGCATGAGGTCGACCTTGTTCAAAAGGATCATGTCCGCTTTTTCAAAAGCGAGCGGATACTTGTACGGCTTGTCGCTGCCGTCTGCCACGCTGACGATGAGGAGCTTCATGTGCTCGCCGATATCCAGCTCGGCAGGGCAGACAAGATTTCCGACATTTTCGATGAAGAGGATGCCCGGCGCATCGAAATCCATGGTGTGTACCGCATTATGCACGAGCGGTGCATCCAAATGGCAGGCGCCGAAGGTATTGATCTGCGCCGCCTTCACATGCTGCTTTCTGAGACGCTCGGTATCGATGTCGGACTCGATATCCCCCTCGATGACATAGACCTTGCGCGCGATGTACTTCATGAGCTGCTCGAGCGAGGTGGTCTTGCCCGTCCCCGGTGCGCCCATGACATTCACGGCGAAAATATTCCGTTCCGTCAGGTAATGTCTGACATGCTCGGCAATGTGATTGTTATGGGCGTAGATATTCTCCATCACGCCAGCTTTGACCATATGCATGGTGATTCTCCTTGTTTATTTGACCTCTAAATCCACGCTCTCTATATAGAACTCCTTCCCGATCTCTGTCGGAGAGCCATCGCCGCCGCAGTGGGGACAGGTGAAGGAGAAGCGCTTCCGTTCAAAAAGAGCGCCGCATCGGTCGCAGCGCATCTTCGGCTTGATATCCCGGATCGTCAGCCGCGCGCCCTCGCAAAGGGTGCCTTCGGAGATCACGTCAAAGTACATCTGGATGGACTCTCCGATGAATCCCGAGTCTTCTCCCACGACGAGATGGATCGCTTTCACAAGACCACCCTTTTCACGGGCGGTCTTTTCTGCGATGCGGACGATCTCCAGTGTCACCGGGTACTCATGCATGGGGCTCATCCTTCTTTACAGGTGGACGCGGACGGGCGGGACGCACAGGTGCCTTTCCGGTGAGCGTCAGCACGAGGGCTTTGTCCTCGCCTTCCTCCCACTCTTCCTTCATCGCAAGGCACTTCGCCGGACAGTTCTCTGCGCATACACCGCACGCCACGCATTTCTCGCGGTCGATCGTCCACTTCCGCGTCTTTCGGTCGATCGTGATCGCCTGCATCGGACAGCTGTGCTCACAGCGTCCGCAGAAGAGGCATTTCTCGATGGTATTCTTCACATGATGCGGGTTCTCCGACTGCGGGACGTCCTTTGCCGGCTCCGGGGCAGGGACTGCTTTCGATGGTTCTGCCTTCGGTGGTTCTGCCGGCTTGGCCGCCGGACGGGCGGGCCGCACCGGCGCCTTCCCAGTGAGCGTCAGCACGAGGGCTTTGTCCTCGCCTTCCTCCCACTCTTCCTTCATCGCAAGGCACTTCGCCGGACAATTCTCCGCACATACGCCGCACGCCACGCATTTCTCGATGGTATTCTTCACATGATGCGGATTCTCCGACTGCGGCACGTCCTTTGCCGGTTCTGGGGCAGGAGCTGCTTTCGGTGCTTCTGCCTTCGGTGGTTCTGCGGCAGGCTTTGCCGCTTCCGCCGGCTTGGCCGCCGGACGGGCGGGACGCACAGGAGCCTTTCCGGTGAGCGTCAGCACGAGAGCTTTGTCCTCGCCTTCCTCCCACTCTTCCTTCATCGCAAGGCACTTCGCCGGACAATTCTCTGCGCATACGCCGCACGCTACGCATTTCTCGCGGTCGATCGTCCACTTCCGTGTCTTCCGGTCGATCGTGATCGCCTGCATCGGGCAGCTGTGTTCGCAGCGTCCGCAGAAGAGGCATTTCTCGATGGTATTCTTCACATGATGCGGATTCTCCGACTGCGGCACGTCCTTTGCCGGCTCTGGGGCAGGAGCTGCTTTCGGTGCTTCTACCTTCGGTGCCGGGGGCGCCGGGCGCACGCGCGGGCGGTGGGTCAGGACCTTGCCCTGATAGGTGGTGACAGCGGCTTTCTTTTCTCCTTCTCCCCATGTATCTTCGAGGGAAAGGCACTTCGCCGGACAGTCAAGCGCGCAGGCGCCGCAGGTGATGCACTTGTTCCGATCGATCGTCCATGTACGGTTTCTGCGGTCGATCGTGATGGCGTCCACCGGACAGGTCTTTTCGCACTTGCCGCAGAAGAGGCATTTTTCGATTTCATTTTTTACATGGTTGTCAGCCACAGCCGCTTCTGCCGCTGCCAGCGGCTGCGCTTCCTCCATGACGGGCTGCACCGCGGGTCTTCTTCGGATCTTCGAGACGCCGCGAACGGTGATCTCTGTCCGATTTCCCAGGTAGCAGCCGAGCGAGAGACACTTTCTCGGGCAGTTGTCGATACAGGTACCGCAGTTCACACAGGCTTCCAGATCGATGCGCCATGTACGGTTCGCACGGTCGACAGTGATGGCGCCCGCCGGACAGTTTCTTTCACACATGCCGCAGAAAACGCACTTCATCACATTATTGACGATATGGCTTCGGTCATCCATCGCGAGCATGGCTGCATTCTGCGCGGCGACAGTCTTCTTGACTTCGCTGACGCCCTCCTTCTTGACGGCGGTCAGAATGATCTCCGTCTTTGTAAGGCCCGGCATCGCATAGTGCGGATCCATGGAGAGGCACTTCTTCGGACACGCCTCCACACATGCGCCGCACTGGATGCAGGAGAAAGGATCGATCCTCCACTCGCCTGTCTTCCTATCGACAGTGAGTGCGCCGGATGGACAGCTTCTTTCGCACATACCGCAGAGAATGCACTGGCTGACGTCATTCACCACGCGCCCGCGGACGCCTTGACAGAAGGTCTTCGGTGCCAGCGGATACTCCGAGGTCACAGGAGGCTTGAATAAATTCGCCACGGCCTGTTTGATATATACCAGGTAACTCATAATTGCCTCCTTTGGATGGGTGACTGGGGGAAATCGGGTTCAGGGTGTGCCCATTGGGCGTGATACCCCTTGATCGATGAAAAATTAGGAATGAAGGTAGCGGCTCCGCCGCAAATATATAGGGCGATGCTCGCAGATGTCATGTAAAAGCGAAGCATCATTTTTCTTGCCTGTGCATTTGTCCATCTTAACCTTACCCTCGTCTCCGCTCGGGATGACGATACGGGAAGAGGCTTTTGCGATGCAGGAACAGCATCAGCACAACTGGCATGTACAACGCAATTTTCCTTAACCCCTGAAGTTTGAAAGCAGGGATGAGTAGCTAGGGATTAGGGATTAGGAGCCTCGAGTGACTAGTGACTGAAATGCCATCTTCGGGCATCGCCATTATTGACACTCCGCGGCGCATTTCGTCATCCTGAGCGGAGTGAAATGTCGGATGTTCGATCATGTAAAGGCGGAACAGTGAGAACTGAGTCGAAGGATCTGGCGCCGCACCACCATTTCGCATTTCTCATTTCTAATTTCTAATTCAAGTGAGGCTTTCATCCACAATCAAGGGGCGTCACGCCCCACGGGCTAACCCTGAACCCTGAACCCGACCTATCTTTCGCAGCAGCTGATGCAGGGGTCGATGGTCAGGATGATATTCGGCACATCGGCGAGGTCGCAGCCCTGCAGCATTTTGACGAGGGCCGCGATATTGCAGTTCGTCGGGGTGCGGAGACGGAAGCGCTCAAGATTCTTGGTGCCATTTCCCTTGATATAGTAGATGGCTTCGCCGCGCGGCTGCTCGACGCGGGTGAAAAATTCGCCCTTGGGCGGGACGCCGCGGACAGGCGATGCGATCGCGCCTTCCGGGAGATTTTCGAGCGCGCCTAGAATGATGTCGATAGACTGGTAGAGCTCGCGGATACGTACCTTCGTACGCGCGAGGCAGTCGCCGGTCTGCTCCAGGACCGGATGAAATCCCAGATCCCTGTATGCGCCGTCATCATCGGCCATACGGTAATCATTCGGGACGCCGCTGGCACGTGCCATCGGGCCGACACAGCCCAGATCCATCGCCTCATTCATCGACAGGATACCGACTCCCTCAAGCCGCGTCTGGATGGTATCGTCATAGAGAAAGACAGACGCCATCTCTTCGATCTCCTTGGTGAGGCCGGTGAGCCTCTCCTCGATGCTCTTCTTCATGGCATCCGTGAGGTCACGGCGCACGCCGCCCACCTCACAGACGGAGAAGATGACGCGGCCGCCGGTCGTTTCTTCGAAAATATCCAAGATCGTCTCGCGAAGCCGCCAGCAGTGCATGAAAAGGCTCTCGAAGCCCAGCGCATCCGCGCCAAGTCCGAGCCACAGGAGATGGCTGTGCAGGCGGGAAAGCTCATGCCAAATCGTACGCAGGTAGCTTGCACGGCGCGGCACGTCGATCTCCATCAGCCCTTCGACGGCCTTCGCATAGCCCCAGCCATGCCCGAAGGAGCAGATGCCGCAGACGCGCTCTGCGACATAGATGAACTGCTTGAAATCGCGCTTCTCGACCAGCTTTTCCAGTCCGCGGTGGACGTAGCCGATGGACGGCACGGCGCGGACGACTTTCTCATCCTTCAGCTCCAGATCCAGATGGATCGGCTCCGGCAGGACCGGATGCTGCGGGCCAAAGGAAACGGTAGTGAGTTCAGCCATTGCCATCCTCCTTCTTCACGACAGATGCATCGACGCCAAGACCGCTGCGAAGGTTCACCTTCACGGCCTGCTTCGCGTGGACGGCATTCGACAGGTCATGCCACGGCGTCTTCTGCGCGAGGTGGTAGAAATGCCCGCCATAGTCCACATCGGGCGCGATGAAACGGACATCCAGCCCGAAAAGATCGTGGATCTCATTCTCCCACACAAAGCCGTACCAGTACAGGCTCGTGATGCTCATGACGGAGCCGTCGAGCGCCGCGGTCAGGCGCAGGTGGTAGAGAAAATAATTTTTGTCAAAGGTGTATGTCAGTTCGAAGCCCTCCGTGGTACGAGTGCAGAGGATCTGTACCAAGCGGCAGCCTTCTCTTTTGAATCGCGCCACACGCTCCAAGAGGTCTTCCGGGCGAATGGTGATAAACTGCTGTTTCATAGATGTTCTCCTTTGGGAGGGGGATAGAAATAGGTTCGGGGTTCAGGGTTCAGGAGCGGCGCATAAAAATCAGAAGCGCCGCAAAGTATAAATAAGGCGATGCCCGAAGGTGTTATTCAAGCTACAAGTCACCAGTCACTCGGCACCACTAATCCCTAATCCCTAGCTACTAATCCCTGCTTTCAAACGTCAGGGTGATAGTGCGGCGCGTTATAAATATTTCGCACCGCACCATAACCTTGAACCCGCCAACCTGAACCCATCAACCTTTTCTCAGTTTCTTCTGCTTTTCTTCCAGCACGGAAAGGCCTTTGACGACGCCGTCGATGATGGCTTCCGGGCGCGCGGCGCAGCCGGGGACGTAGACATCGACGGGGATCGCTTTGTCCATGCCGCCAAGCATATTATAGCACTCGCGGAAGATGCCGCCGCTGCAGGCGCAGGTCCCGACGGCGATCACCACCTTCGGCTCCGGCATCTGTTCATAGATCTGGCGGACGACAGGCAGGTTCTGTGCGTTCACGCCGCCGGTGACAAGGAAAATATCGGCGTGCTTCGGGTCACCGGTATTGACGATGCCGAAGCGCTCCACGTCATAGAGCGGTGTCAGGCACGCAAGCACCTCGATATCACAGCCGTTGCAGGACGATCCGTCATAGTGGATCAGCCAGGGAGATTTCTTTTCAAAGCTCATACATGACCTCCGGAATGGAGTGAATTGGGATAGGGTGTTATTGGGTCTAAGGGTTCAGGGTTCGGGGTTCAGGGTTCGGGGTTCAGGGTTCGGGGTTCAGGGTTGTAGTGGCGGCTTCGCCGCAAATATATATGGGGCGATGCCCGAAGGTGAGTGGGTAGCAGGTTTCCCGTTCGTGCGTATCAAACATCATCCGCCTGACCGCGAATGACAAAGATTTCTCGCTTACGCTCGAAATGACGATACGGGAGGGTCTTAAGTCTCCTAGTCTCTTAGTCTCCTAGTCTCTTAGTCTCCAGTTGCTCGAGGCTCCTAATCCCTAGCTACTAATCCCTAGCCACCAGTCACTAGTCACCAGTCACTAGTCACCAGCTATTCATCCCTGTTTTCAAACTTATGGTGACGGCTTCGCCGCCATTTTATATGCGGCGTCAAGCACGACGCCGCTCACTTGAACCCACCAACCTGAACCAGACAACCCTTTATTTAAAGTACATCAAAAATGCGATATTCAAAAATCCTGCCATGAGGCCGACGAGCCAGGTGGAGGCGAACATGCGCTCCCACTTGATGCGGGCGCAGCAATTGTCGATGAGGATCTCTGCGAAGAAAACGATCTCGCAGATGGCAAGGCCGAGAAGCCATGTCCACCAGGTATCCGATGCGAAGAAGAGGAGCACAAGGCCAAAGAGGAACACATTCTCATACCAGTGCGCGATCTCGACGACGGCCAGGGTACGGCCGGAGATCTCTGTCTTCAGACCGCCGATGAGCTCCTGATGCGCTTCATGCGACATGGAGATATCGAAGGGCGATTTCCTGAATTTAATGAGAAGGATGAAGCAGAGACCGAAGAAGATGCCCGGCATACGCAGGATATTCATATGGGCGCCCGTCAGGATGTCTCCGACGGAGAAGCTGCCGCTGGCGAGGTAAAAGCCGAGTGCCACCATGAGGAGCATCGGTTCATACGCCATGGTCTGCACGAGCTCACGCTCCGCGCCGATCTGGCTGTAGGGGGAGTCGACGGCATACGCCGCGATGATGAGGCAGACACTCGCCATGGTCAGTGTGAATACGACGAGCAGGATATCGCCCTGCGCGAAGAAGATGGTACCTGTCAGAAGGACGAAAAGAAGGAAGCCGAAGATGTAGAAGCCTTCCGCCTTATTGACGGCGATCGGCTGCTTTCCCCACAGCTTCAGGAAATCATAGAAGGGCTGCAGGAGGGGCGGCCCCTTTCTTCGCTGCATACGGGCGGAGATGATGCGATCGCACCCGGAAAGCAGTCCGCCAAAGATCGGCGCTAAGAGGAGGTACAGGAGACCCCCTGCGATAGGCATCAGGAAGTCAGACATGGAATGCACCTCCTAGAGACAAAGACAGCTCCATCAGGACGCAGGCAAGGGCTGCGGTGTAGCCCAGGAGCTTCATGCGGTCTTCACCGAACCAGCTCTCCAGATACCAGTTCCGCAATGTGACGGGGACGACACGTCCGCCGGCGCCGCGATAGGCATTGTCACTTCCGAGGTTCTCCCCGGAAAGATTTGTGACGACCTGTTTCTTCTCGCGGCTTTTGCCGAAGCGAAGAGGCAGGACGACCAGGAGGAAGACCATGAGCGACATGATCCAGAGATTGCTCTGTGCGATGACCTCTGCCGTCGCATGATAGGTGAGTGCAAGGTAGGGGATGACGCCGTATTCTGAAACGAGCGGGAAGAGCACGCAGACGATGAGCGTCAGTGCTGCCAGCGTTTTGAGCGCCGTCCATTCGACGCCAAGGATCCCTCGCTCGCGGTTTTCATTCGTCGGGACAAAGGTCGTGATCTTGCCGAGCCACTTCGTCCAGTAGAAGAGCGTGGTCGCCGAGCCGTAGACGAGGACGAGGAGAAGCAGCGGCTGTCCTGCATCGACGAAGGCTTTCATAGCGGCCCACTTGGAGATCAGCATGCCGAACGGTGCGAGGAACATCCCGCAGATGCCGATCACCATGCAAAGCGAAAGGCGCGGCATGGAATTGAAGATCCCATCGAAATTCTCCAGATCGCGGCTGCCGAGCTGCTGCTCTGCGGTGCCGACCGTGAGGAAGAGGAGAGACTTGGCGACTGCGTGGAAGATGACGATCATGATCGCCGTCCATGCGGCTTCATAGGAGCCTGTGCCCGCGCAGCAGACGATCAGACCGAGATTCGAGATCGTGGAATAGGCGAGCACCTTTTTCCCATCGGACTGGGAAATGGCGGCGCAGGAAGCGAAGAAGAAGGTGATCCCGCCCACCAGCATCGCCATGATGCCGACATGATTGTCTCCCAGGATCGGCGCGAGCTTGATGATGAGGAATACGCCCGCCTTGACCATCGTTGAAGAGTGCAGGAGCGCCGAGGTCGGCGTCGGTGCCACCATCGCCCCCAGAAGCCATCCGGAGAAGGGCATCATCGCCGATTTTGTGAATCCGCAGAAGACGAGGAGCGCTGCGATAAGCTCGACCGGTTCACGGCTGCGGCCCAGATTCACCAAGAGGGAAAGCTCGACCGTGTAGTATTTCTCCCCCAGAAGGACGATCGCCAATGCAAAGGCAAGCCCGCCCAAAAGGTTCATCCAGAGCGCCTTGCAGGAGTTGTGGATCGCTTCATTCGTCTGCGAATAGCCGATCAGGAGGAAGGAGCAGAGAGATGTGATCTCCCAGAAGGTGTACATGAAGAGCAGATTGTTCGACATGACGAGACCGAACATCGCTGAAAGGAAGAGGAAGACCACAAAGAAGAAAAAGCCGCGCCGGTCAGGGATCCCCGCATGCTTTCGATGGTACTGCGCCATGTAGCCCAAGGAGTACACTGCGATGAGTCCGCCGATGATGCCGGCGATCAGGATCATGATGATGGCAAAGTGATCGATGATGAAATCCCATGATACATAGATGCGATCGCCCATATGCCATTCAAAGGCCGCTACGATCGCAAACTGCACAAGCCCCAGAAGCGCGATGCTGTAGCGTTTGAATTTCTTCGCATAGTAGCAGACCGCCAGGATGACAAGGAAGTCTGCCGCCAGCATCACCGCTTTCAACAGCTCACTATCCACGCCGATCTTCACCGGCTCATCAAAGCAGGTGACGGCAACGGCAAGTGCGAGCCCCATCATCACCGCTGCCGAGCCTTTCACGAGCAGGGTGCGGAAGGAGGCATCGCGTGTCAAGAGCAGGATCACGGCCGTTGCAAGCGGCAAAAGAACCAGCAAGAGGGGTAGAAGCATAAGATCGACCTCCGAAGTGACCATGAGAAATGAGAGAGTCTCTCAATAAGTGCATGTGATTTATATAGTGTGTATACATATTTTTGTATATTTTCGCTATTGATATATACTTTATACTAAATGAATCAACAATGCAAGCGCAAAATGATTTCGATCGACGCTGGGCAGAACGAAAAAGGGCAGCTGCGACAAAATGCAAAAGCAGCTTGTCGTATCTGCCCTCTTTGGGAAGTGACTGGGGACTGTGGACTAGTGACTGGGAATTAGTAGCTAGGGATTAGGGATTAGGAATTAGGGAATCTCGAGTGACTAGTGACTTGTGACTTGAATACCGCCTTCGGGCATCGCCACTGTCTATACTTCGCGGCGCTTCTATACGTTTATGCGCAGCACCACCATTTCGCATTTCTCATTTCTCATTTCTAATTCAAAGAGCAGCACGCCCCAAAAAACATTAACTCACTGTTTCCCCAGCACATCCGCCATCACGCGCTTGAGCGCCCTTATATCGAAGGGCTTTGCCACATGGGCATTCATGCCGAGCGCGATGGCCTTCGCCTTGTCTTCGGCGAAAGCATTGGCCGTCATGGCGATGATGGGGATCTTCGAAAGCCTTGGATCCTCCAGATGGCGAATGATGGTGGTCGCCTTGTATCCATCCATATTCGGCATCTGGATATCCATGAGGATGAGATCATACCAGAGCGGCTCTCGTTTCTCAAGCATCGCCAGACACTCGATGCCATCTCTGGCACGCTCCACAAGAAGCCCGGCCTCCTTTAGAAGCTCTTCTGCGATCTCTGCATTGAGATCATTGTCTTCCGCAAGAAGGATGCGGCGGCCTTGGAGCGTCGTATCCGGCAGGGCGGAGTCTTCTGCCGGGAATGCCTCTTCCGGCCCTTTGGCGATGCGGTGCGGGATCCTGACCGTAAAGGTGGTGCCCTTGCCCGGCTCACTCTCGACCGCAATGGTGCCGCCCATGAGCTCTGTCAGCTTCTTGGCGATGCCCATACCGAGGCCAAAGCCCGGCCGTCGGCTCTCCGTGCTGCTCCTCTCGCGCGTGAAGGCTTCGAAAATGTGTGCGAGGAATTCCTTCGTCATACCGATGCCATTGTCCCGGATGGTCGTCGTGAAGAGCTCGATGCCCTCTTGGGCCGGAGCGGAGCAGATATCGAAAGACACCCTCCCTCCGGGCGGTGTGTACTTGCATGCATTCGAGAGAAGATTCAGCAGGATCTCCTGCAGCTTCACCTTATCGGCATAGATGAAGCGCTGCGGCGACCGAAGCGTCCTTGTGAAGGAGATCTGTCTATCCCTCATCTGATTTTCAAAAAGGCAGCCGACAGACTCATAGAGCTCTTTCACGTCGATGATCGACTCCTCGATACTGCTCTTGCCGCTTTCGATGCGCGCAAGCTCAAGGACATTGTTGATAAGAGAGAGCAGGAATTCACCGGACTTCTCGATCTTTTCTGTATAGTCCAGGATCCTCTCCGGCTCTGCCTTGTACATGCGAAGCAGGTGGGAGAAGCCAAGGATCGCATTCATCGGCGTGCGGATATCATGCGACATATTAAAGAGGAAGGTGGACTTCGCCTTATTGGCGAGTTCGACCTGGCGGAGCGCTTCTTCCAGCTGCTGCTGTTTCTTCCTCTCCTCATGGATGATCTGATCCAGCGCGCGGTGGCCTATGATGACCTCGAAATGATCTTCATCCTGCTGAGAAAGCACCGCCCGCACTTCGAAATACTCATTCCCCGCAGGATTCGGACGCACATGGCAGCGGACGCTGTACGTCTTATGCCGGAGAAGCTCCTCTTCGAGGCGCGCGGGTGAAAGGAGGACGGCCATCTCTTCGCGATCCGCCTCATGCACCAGATGTTCGCAGGCATAGCGGATCCATTCACTATAGCGATAATGCACATTCTCGAGCATCAGCCCCAGGTGCGTATCCTCCATGCCTCGGATCAGCTCGATGGTATCCTGCCGGAGATCCGTCAGGAAGATCACAGAGAAATCCTGCCCCAATGCATTCATCACAGCCTGGTACTGCATCTCCTTCTGCTTGGCGCAATCGATGGGATTCACCATGTACAGGAGATCTTTCGCGCGCCCCTTCTCATCCCTCGTCTTCACGATGAATCGCGCCTGCCGCCACTCTCCCGTGCGTGCACGATACGTGGTCGTGATGGTGTCTTCCTGCGAAAGGCGCGTGACAAGCGTCCTCGTATCCACAAAATCGCGCATGTGGTCCCAATATTCCTCGGAAACGATATACCGCAGTATATCCTCAAATGCCTGCGACGCCGCACACACCTTCCTGCTCGCCTGATACCCTTCACCGACACTAGCGATCCTCTCGCAGGTGTCTTTTTCCAGATCGACGAGGTAGATCACCCAGTAGATCTTGCTGATCGCAGAAATGACTTCATGCGACCGGCGTTCAGATGCGAGTGCCTCCTCGAGACGCCGCTGGTGTCTGCCCTCTTCCCTGATCAGATCATCGATCGGCCGGATCCCGATGACGACCTTAAAGCTCGTCTCATCCTGATGCACGCGGATGGCCTTCAGCTCGAAGTATTCATTCCCCTCGCGGTTCCCTTTCGTACGCGCCCGATACGTGAACGTTTCTTTCAGTGCCAGATGCCGCATCAGTCCCTCAGGGCCCAGCTCCCCATAGAAATCCCCACAGGACTCTTTCACCAGCAGATGATCGCGGATGTATATCATGCGCGAGCGATAAGAGAGCTTCTCCTTGGCAGGCAGAGCCTCATCGATATCCATGCCATGGCTGAACATCCCCTGCTTCACGATCTCTATCGTATCTGTCTTGAGGTCTGCGAAACAGATCACCGTGTAGTCTAAGCAGAGCGACTGCAGGATCGCATTCTCCCTCACAAGATGACGGAACGCCTGCTCCATAGGAGTTCCCGGCTCCGTCTCAGCACAGAGCGTCTTGTCGTAGTTTTTGATCGACGCAAGGCAGTAGCCCGGTGTCCCTGCCGGCATGATATGAAGATGGATGAAGCGCTTCGTCCTTTGGGCAAAGGTATCGAAATCCAGCGTCTTCCCGTGATAGGCCGCTTCGTAGTAGGGGAAAAGCCACTTGCCGCCGATCTTCGGCAAAAGCTCGATGCCCGATCTGCCGAGCAGCTTCTCAAGAGGGATAGAGAGATGCTTTGCTTCCGCCTCATTGGCATAGGCAAAACGCCAGTCCACCGGTTTTCCCGCCTCATCCACCTCGACATGGATGACATAGATGGGCACCGGACTCTCCCAGACCGCTGCCCCCAGCATCTTCAAGTAGATCTCGTCCTTCATCGCTTTCCCCCTTACGGCACGCACAAAAAGCATGTATAAATTCTTTTTATTATACATGCCTGCGGAAGAATTTCAAAGAGAATGGGTTTGAGGTTAGCCCGTAGGGCGTGTTGTTCCTTGATTGTGGAAAGCTTGGCGCGAATGAGGAATCCGAAATGAGAAATGAGAAATGAGAAATGGTAGTGCGGCGCATAAAAATCAGAAGCGCCGCGGAGTATAAATAGGGCGACGCCCGAAAAGCCGACGAAAAGCAGGTTTCCCGTTTGGGATTTTCAAACATGGAGACCTGCCGCGCATGACAAAGATTTCTCGCTACGCTCGAAATGACGATACGTGAGTCTGAACGAGTCCCCCGAGGCTCCTAATCCCCAGTCCCTAGCCACTAGTCCCTAGCCACTAGTCCCTAGCCACTAGTCACAAGTTCCCCACCACATCCTTTTTCTGGATGAGCCAGGCGGGGATCATCGCCGCGAGCGTGCCGATCACGGTCATAAAAGGGATGATAAGGAGTCCTCGCGGATCAGGCGCTGTTTCCATCACGACCGCCGCATGAGACGCGATGAGCTTCGCAGTGAGAGCGCCTCCGCCATAACCCAGAAGCCAGCCGGTGAAGGAAGCGGCGAGAAGGAGTATCGCCGCCTCCGAGAGCAGCAGCCGGCGAATGTCCCCCTTCCCTACCCCCAGTGCGCGCAGGAGCGCAAGCTCCGAGAGCCGTCCGAGCGTGCTCCAGTACATCGCCAAAAGTGTGATAAGGATGGAGACCGCCAGAAGACAGGCAGTCAAGATCCCCCAGAAATCCTTCGTCTGCCCCACCATCGCATAGAGAGAGACGATGGTCTGCGACGGGAAGAGCATCTGCACATCCTTCTGCCGCTGGTACAAAGAAAGAAGCTGCATCGCTTCCTTGTAGCCTTTCGGTACGACGAGAAGCGCCGTCACTTCCTTTTGCGCTTCGGCGGCCGTGCCATGCGCTTCCCACACGTCTCTGATATCCGTCAAAATCGCCGTGTCATACGGCCCCTTCACAGGAGCAAGGATCCCGACCACCTTCAAGGTATGATTATGCGCTCTTCCTTTCGCGCTCGCTCCATGCACCGAGTGGAAGGTATCCCCTATGCGAAGTCCGGTGAGACGCGCCGTCTCGCTCCCGATGACGACATCCCCTTCCTCCGCAAAGCATCGTCCTTCAGCGATGGAAAGCCATGGGCCCTTCTTCTTATCCGGGCGAAAATCAAAAATATCTGCGTTCGTCCCGGCGATGCGAAAGCCCCGGTAATTATCCCCGAAGGCGAGCGGATACACCGCCTCCGTGTGCGGATCGGAAACGAGCTTCTCCACATCGTCATGGGTGATATTTCCGATCGGCTTGTCCCGAAGGAATACCGTATTCAGCACCAGCTGGTACGAGGAGCCCTTCGCTCCGACAAGGATCGGAAACGGAGAGACCGCACGATTGATGCCATCATAGAGCCCGCCCGCCGTCTGCAGCAGAAATACAGGCAGCGCACAGGCGAGTGCGATCAGAAAGAGCAGGATCAGCCGTGTGAACGGACGGCGGATGAATGAAAGAAAAGCCAGATGAAGCATGGGATACATTCTCCTTTAATAGAGTCAAAGGGTTCAGCGGGTTCTACAGGTTCAGAGGGTTCAGGGTTGTGGTGGCGGCTTCGCCGCAAAAAAAGAAAGCCAACCCCGCCTCGCTACGCTCGGCAGCCC
>ERZ1026884.184-NODE-184-length-45198-cov-11.429347_pt1 | contig 45198 bp, 69 predicted proteins | sample MGYA00380172_ERZ1026884 | MGnify/ENA primary metagenome ERZ1026884 (study PRJEB33269, sample SAMEA4719808) | human gut metagenome | biome: human-associated habitat; feature: organic feature; material: feces | place: Cameroon | collected 2013-10 ... | reverse complement strand
AATGAAATTTAAAGAATTTGAAAATTGGTGTAATGAAAGAGCCTGTGATGGATGTTGGGGAATGCTGACAGCTATGGCGTGTATTGATTTAATAGGTGAAGTTAAAAAAGTTCCGTTTTGGAAAAGAGAGAAATTTTGGAAAGAAAATTATGAGCAACAGGCATTGGAAGAGATTATTAATCCGATAGAGAAGAAGTTGGAGGAGATGAAGAAATGAATAGCAAACCTACACCAGACATAACCCCGCAACTCGCCATATCAGCATTCGCAGTGCTGCATCAATATTGCAGCTCAATCAGTCCACATGACTGCATCAGATGCACATTTTACGAGCATTGCCCGGAATGTTTCATGGGGTGCCCGGGAGATCAGAGCGAGGTAATCAGGAAATTACAAAGCAATGAATAAAATTAGAGAGTCGGTATTTACCGGCTCTTTTTTAACGCAAAATTCCTCAAACATGTACCACAACTTTTTTACTGACCTGTGATAGAATATACTCAGAAGCGTTATTATGGGGTTTTATAGCCAGTTGGAGGTGATAATATGGCGAACTTAAAAGCAGTTACAAGAAAACTTCAAAAAGCTATATTATCCACCGGATTAGTCATAAAAATCGGAACATCGCAATTCTACAGTCATGAGCAGGAACGGTTGATAACAGTAACGATCATATCAACACCTACACTTCACCTCACAAAAAGGGGCAAATGGAAGGATTGCGATTATGAAATATTACGAACTGCATCCCAGTATGATGTGGTCATGTGCCTAAAAGAAATATGGGAGGCGGTCAGAAAATGAGGATAGACAGAGGTGATTAGATGGACTTGACGCCTAAACAGAAAGCGTTTGCAGATGAATATATAAAAAATGGCGGGAATGCATCTGATGCCGCAAAGAAAGCGGGCTATAAGCAAGCAGGAATACAAGGACATGAGAACCTAAAAAAACATAATATTTCTCAGTATATAGCCGAAAAACAGTCTATCATTGAGAAGCAAAAAGGCACTGATATCATGTCTCTGGCAGAAATTCAGCAACGCCGTTCCATGATTGCAAGAGGTGAGCTAAAAGATTCGTTCGGTTTCGCCCCGGACTTCTCCGATCAGTTGAAATCTATGAATGATTTAGAAAAGACATTGAAAATTAAGCAAGAGCAAGAAGAAAAAAAAGCAGCAGAGGAAGCTGCTAGAAATGCGAAGCCGTATCACATGGATCTGTACAACATTCCTGATCGCTTTCACCAAGCTATTAGAGATATTCGAGATAAGGAACATCTGGAGTATGTGTTTAAGGGCGGACGTGGATCCACGAAATCAACCACTGTTGGAATGACTATAATAGAGTTGATGAAGAACAATCATGACATTCATGCTGTGGTTTGCCGTAAGGTCGGGAATACAATTAAAGATTCTGTGTATAACAAGATCAAATGGGCTATTGGAAAACAGGAATTCACAGAAGAATTTGATTCTAAGTTATCACCTATGGAGATTACATTAAAAGCAACCGGACAAAAGATATACTTCCGTGGTGCTGATGACCCTGATAAAATTAAATCTATCAACCCTGAGTTCGGATATATTGGCATTCTCTGGTTTGAGGAGTTGGATCAATTCGCAGGACCTGAGGAAATTAGAAAAATCGAACAGTCTGCAATTCGTGGTGGCAACCTTGCATGGATATTTAAGAGCTTCAATCCACCAAAGACAATGAATAACTGGGCTAATAAGTATGTTCTCGAACCAAAAGAGAACAGAATAGTCCACTCATCAACTTACTTGGACGTGCCAAAAAAATGGCTGGGGCAGCCATTCATTGACGAAGCAGAGCATCTGAAAGAAGTCAATCCAAACGCTTATGAGCATGAGTATATGGGAATTGCGAATGGAAATGGCGGAAACGTATTTGAATATCTGGAGATTAGAGATATTACAGACGAAGAAATCGGCAGAATGGATCGTATTTTCACTGGCGTAGATTATGGATGGTACCCGGACGCCTTCTGTTACCTCCGAACCTATTACGATTCCGCCAGAGAAAAGATATATCTGATTGACGAATTATATGTAAATAAGTGGAGCAATGCGAAGACCGCCGACTGGATCAAGAAGAAAGGCTATGACGATTACACAATGATATGTGACTCTGCTGAGCCTAAGTCAGTGAATGATTTCCGGGATGCCGGACTTCCTGCAAGGGGAGCAATAAAAGGTCCGGGAAGTATTGAGTATGGATTTAAGTTCTTACAAACAAAGACCATTGTCATTGATCCGAAACGAACACCGAATGCATATAAAGAAATCACGGAGTATGAATATGATCGAGACAAAGAGGGAAATGTGATTAGCGGCTATCCTGATGGAAACGATCACGCAATCTCGGCACTTAGGTATGCTTATGAGCCGTTATTTAACAGAAGGGGGAACAGTGCATAATGAGAAAAAAATGTTTTGTTACGAATCCAAATGATACTATAAAAAATAAAATAGTTTCAAATGGGCAAGAAATCATTATAAGAACGAGCGTTTCCAAGAGTGCAATATTCTTAAAATATAAAGAATTTCTTACTGGTGAGGAAGGAAAATGCGGAGGATATGAGTTAGGCTCAATGTTATCAACACTCGCACTTGTAAACATGGATGGAAAAATCCTAGAAGTTCCCGCTGACTGGATAGAATTTGAGGACGACTAAATGGGACTTATAACAACACTAAAAAGGTGGTTTAACATGATATTCAAAAAACAAGCCGAAGAGGATTTTGATATCCAGGCAGCAGAATTCCCAGAGATGGAATCACTGATCAACCGGTGCGCGAACATTTACAGAGGAGTACCGGAATGGTTGGATGATAAGAATAATATCAAGACAATCAATTTCGCCAAATCTGTCTGCTCAGAAACAGCACGGCTCGCAACACTGGCGATTGGCATTCAGATTGATGGTTCCGCAAGGGCAGCATGGTTACAGGAACAGATTGACAAGGTATATTTCCAGATTCGGCATTGGGTAGAGTACGGCTGTGCTTATGGAACCGTGTTCATTAAGCCGAACGGCGAGAATCTTGACGTATTCACTCCGGCAGACGTGATGATTGTGGATTATGACAATCAGGAAATCAAAGGGATTATATTTAAGGATTCTTATACTGTTGGTAGAAAATACTACACAAGACTTGAATATCACAGGTTTATTGAGACAACAGTGGACGGAGTGACAACTTATCCGTACTACGTTTCTAATAGAGCTTACGTATCAAAATCTCCTCAGAGCATCGGAGATAGAATCGACCTTAAACAGACCAAATGGGCTGGCCTCATGGCAGACACTCCGCCGATTCTTAAAGCAAACGGGGAGAAGCTGGACGGGCCTCTGTACGGAATGTTGCGGACACCGCAGGCGAACAATGTGGATATCAGTACACCACTTGGACTTCCAATATTCGCTGAAGCTATTGAAGAATTAAAAGACCTCGACATTGCATACAGCAGAAACGCCGGAGAGATTTTTGATTCGCAGAAGATTGTTCTGGCAGATGATAGGCTGCTGATGCCAAGCGGCACACCTGTAGCAGCCATGTCACCGCAGGGTATGGAGAACAGACGTAATGAGATGAACTTACCGCACTTTGTCAAGAATGTATTCGGACAGGATGAAAAAGAGTTCTATCAGGAAATCAATCCAATTCTCAACACAGATACCCGTATAAGCGGTATAAACGCCCTCCTTGGACAGATTGGATATAAGGTCGGATTCTCTAATGGATATTTTGTATTTAATGAAAAAAGCGGAATACAAACAGCCACAGAGGTAGAAGCAGGACAACAGAGGTCTGTACAATTTATCAAGGACGTAAGAGACCAATTAGACAAAAGCATAAAACAAGTAGTATATGCGTTGAGCGTATATGCAGATTTATATGGATTGGCTCCAGTCGGTGCATATAAAGTTCAGTGCAACTTTGGCGAAATGGCATATTCTTATGAGAGAGACCGAGACAATTGGTGGAAGTATCGCTTACAGGGTGACTGTCCTCCTTGGATGTATTATGTCAAATTCGAAAATATGACAGAATCCGAAGCGAAAGCAATGGTCAAAGAAGCTCAGCCAGACGAACCAACATTATTCGGAGAGGAGTAAAAAAAGATGGCAGATAAACCAGTAACGAGAGAAGAAAAGTACCTCGCATATCTGACAGGTGATTATACAGGTGAAATTCCGAAGCCGATCACGCGAAAAGAGAAGTATCTGTACAAGCTTTGTACGGATGGTATCGGAACCAGTAAAGAAGCCATAGCGGAAGCAGTGCAAACATATCTGTCGGACAAAGGCGTTGGACTGGATATTGATGCAGATGGGTATGTGAGTTTGAAAGCAAAGGAGAGTGGCAACAATGACTGATACATTTAAGGGAATAATCACAGCAGACGGAAAGAAGCGGCAGTTGCCTTATGAAAATGTTCTCAAAACGCCCGTGTCTGATAAAACCCTCACCATAGAGGGAGCATTTTCCGACTCCAAAGCCGTAGGTGACAAATTCAAAGAAGTAAAGGCGCAAACTGATTCGCTAAAGGAAGATATAGGAAGCTTGGAGCATGATATAAATCCGTTAACCTGGAACGATGGTTTTATGCTTATGAACGGAAAGGCTGTTGCTACTGAAGGAAGAAGTGTGTCTGATTTTTGTTTATGCCCAGCTGAATCACAAGTTGAATATGTTTCCGAAACAGCAAATCAGTATGTGCAAGGTATTGTTTTTTACGATAAATATAAAACACCTATTGTCGGATATGCTAACAATGGTAAAGATGAAGAGCCATGCACAGTTGCATCGCCTAAAGACACATATTATCTTAGATTAAGTGTGGTGAATAGTAATATTGATAAAGCATATTTCAAGAGCAGCACACCAACTGTTAAAAGTTTTATCGAAAGAAATTCTAACCGTTTGATTGCTGCACAGGATACAGATTTCGCAGAAATTGAAGTGACAAATTATATGCTTATTTGTGATATTATCAAAAATAAGGCTTATACTGTAAATAATAATACATATTCAGGATTAAGAGATAATGAGAATAAAGATTCTTCGACATTATGTATTCTTGACAAAGCAAAAGATATGTATGCCGGAAATGTGTACAATGTGAATGTAATATTTTTTGATCCAGACAGAGAATTTATATCATCAACTAATGCATTGCATCATGGGACAAAATTAGCAAAAGAACAGTATCCATCAAATGCAAAATATGTTGCATTTACATGGGCGAAAAATGGTGTAATTGCAGATAAAATGTATGTTTCTACAGTAGATAATGGACATCAAACTGGATTGCCTGCACTTAAATACGGAAAAACAATTAAATATAAGAACCAAAGACCTATCATAAATATTTACAATTCAGATACACAAGAAGAGATTTTTGATAAATTGGCAGATGCTTGTTATACACAGGACTGTGATGTGTATTTTGAAAAGGGAACTTATATTTTTGACACAATTTATGAAAAAATTAAAACCTATTATAATGCCGTAGGTGATGCGTTTGAAATGCTTTTGGGTGGAAATTGTCGGTATTATATGTACGGTTGTATATTCAAAGGTGATTTTACAAATAGTACAGTAAAAAGCTCAACGTTTGGTTCGCATAGACATGCGGGTAGCTATGAATTGTTTGGTGGAACTATTATCTGCATAGATGGCATTTATTGTGTACATGATGAAGCAAGTGGCGAAGAGTCACTTAGTACAAGGAAGTACCATGACGTCATGTTTAATTATATAAAAGGCGACACCTCTTCTAATGGGATATGTAAATGCCTTGGATGCGGCACAGGCAAAAATACGATTACAATTATTGATGGTTGCTATTTTGAATCTAATAATGATTTATCAGCCGCAGAAGCTTCTTGGCATGGGAATCTTCATGACGATTCAGCTTGTGAAACATTTATTGAAATAAAAAATTCTTATTTCCATGACAAAGGTTTTTATGTAGATCCTATCCCATCAGGCTCTAAACAAAATGGTAAAATTATATTTTGTAACAATTCTGTTAAAAACAAATTGCCTACAGAATCAAATGGATGGATTTTGGCTGGATGGAATAACGAGGTTCGCAATACTGATTAACTAAAGAGGGCTTTAGTTAATTAGTAAAAAACCAAAACATGTACCACGACTTTTGACGAAAGAGGTGATATGCTATACTTAGTCCAGAATATTTACGACAAATTACAGAGGGCAGTGAACAGATAGCCGAAGAACTGCATCAGTATATCATCTCTGAGATCGTGTCTCGAATGATGGCGAGAATTGGCAGAGGCGAGGATTATATTCTGACCAATGCTGATGCATGGAGAATCAGAACGCTACAGGAATCCGGCGAACTGTTAGAGGACATTCTGGCGGAATTATCCAGATATACCAAACGTGAACAGCAGGAGCTTCTTGAAGCGTTTGAAGATGCCGGAATCACTGCTCTCTATTACGATGATAAGATATACAAGGCGGCAGGATTAAGCCCTGTACCGCTCGAACAGTCGCCAGCTATGATAAGACTCATGGAGCGAAATATGCTTGCGACTATGGGCGAGTGGAAGAACTTCACAAGAACAACCGCGAATGCCGCTCAGAGACTCTATATCGAACAATGTGACCTTGCATATAATCATGTGATGTCTGGAGCAGTTGGGTATACGCAAGCCATCAAAGAGGCGGTTAATAACGTTGTGAGTGACGGTGTTACGGTCACATATCCATCCGGCAGGCGTGACACTATCGAGACTGCGGTTGCTCGTTCTGTCAGAACCGGAGTGGCTCAGGCTACGGGAGATATATCCCTAAAACGCATGAAAGAAATGAATTGGGACATCATTCTTGTCAGCGCCCATGTCGGAGCCAGAACAGGGGACGGCGGCGAAAATTCAGGGAATCATCTTTGGTGGCAAGGGCAATATTATTCGAAATCCGGGAAAGACAAAAGATTTCCACCATTCTCTGTGACTGGATATGGTACAGTAAGCGGATTATGTGGCGCTAATTGTAGACATTCATTTGGAGCTGGGACGGGAGATTCGAAAGATAATCCATACAGTTCATTTGGTTCGAAAGAAAACTATGAAATGGAACAAAAAGAAAAGAGACAGCGCGTTTATGAGCGCCGGATACGTAATACTAAAAGGGAAGTAATGGGAATACAGAACGCTGTTGACAACTGCCAAGACGAGCAGGCTAAATTTGCATTGCAACAGGATCTCGACAGGAAATCTTATCTTTTACAGAAACAAAATGCTGCATACAAGGCTTACTGCAAGCAGAACGACCTGAGGGAACTGAAAGACCGGCTCATGATCGCTAAGTGGAATCGTCAGAACGCCGCAAAAGCCAGAGGAGCGGCAAAGAGATATAAAACAGCAAAGGGGATTGACTGATGGATAGATGGGAATATTACAATCCGAATCCTGCTGGGAATCGAGTCGGAGATTGTGCTGTCCGGGCAATATGTAAAGCAACCGACTTTGATTGGGAAACGGTTTTTACCGGATTAATGATACAGGCATGCGCTCTGTCAGATATGCCAAGCGCAAATTATGTCTGGGGAGCGTATCTCTACAAGCATGGATACAGACGCAAACTGATTGAACAATCAGAGCGATATATCTATACAGTCAACGACTTTTGCACAGACCATCCGACAGGTACGTATATCCTCTGCATAGATGGTCATGTGGTGACGGTACAGAACGGCAAATATTACGATACATGGGATAGTGGCAATGAGATACCAGTATACTACTGGGAAAAGGAGTAGCTAAATGAGCATATCAGAATTTGTACAAGTATTCCTCTCATTTTGCGGAGGAGTGTCTATTGTCGGAGGAGCGGTGGCCGTAATCTTTAAGTGGATTACTCCGGCATTTCGACTCAACAAGCGAGTTGAGACACTGGAAGAACATGATAAGCGAGATTACGAGAGTCTTCAGAGGATTGCGGAACGTGATTCATTGATTCTGGAAGTGCTATCAACCATGCTGGATAGTCAGATTAGTGGAAACAATGTGGAAGAACTAAAAAAAACGAAACAGAAGCTTACAAATTATCTTGCACAGAATCAACGTTAGCATTAATAAGGGGTATGCTCATGAAATTATATGCGTTCACAAAGAAAGATATAGACAGGTTCTTGATAGAGTGTAATTTCACACCGGACGAAGAAAGATTGTTCCGGCTGAGATGTCAGGAGCGCACGCTCGAATACTGCGCTGAACAGATGAACGTGAGCATATCAACAGCAAAGCGGTTAAGCCGGAGGGTAAATAATAAAATAATCAAAGTGTGCTGATACTTTTTGGATACTAATTAGAGCCAGAAACGACCTGTTTCCGGTTCTTTTTTTATGTAAAAATATAATCAGAAAGGCGGTGTATAAGATGGCATTATATAACAATCCTTATCAATATAGTTTTGGCGTTCCTGGGCAGATGAACCAGTTTCAGCAACAGCCTGTCCAGATTCCAGCTCAAACAGTACAGCAACCACAGCAGAATAATAGCGGTATCCTGTGGGTATCCGGCGAAGTCGGCGCAAAATCCTATCTGGTAGCACCCGGGACAAGTGTTTTGCTGATGGATTCAGAATCAGAGAAATTTTATATAAAATCCACAGATGTATCCGGTATGCCACAGCCACTACGAACATTTGAATACCACGAGGTGGGCTCCCAGATGCTGCCTAAACAGCCGGTTCAGAACATGGACAGTAAATATGTCACCAGACAGGAATATGACGATTTAAAGGGCAAATACGAGGCTATCATAAACCGATTAAATTCTTTTTCTGAACCTATTAGAGCTAATACTGTACAGGAATCAGCAAACAAGGGAGGAAATGCAGATGAGTAATCCATTATTTAACACACTTGGCGGTGGGATGCCACAGGGAAACGGACCAATGCAGATGATACAACAATTCATGCAATTTAAACAGAATTATAAGGGAAACCCAAAAGAAGAAGTTCAGAAAATGTTGCAGTCTGGAAGGATTTCACAGCAACAGCTTAATCAGGTTCAACAGATGGCAGGGCAGTTCCAAAATCTGCTGAAAAATATAAAATAGTACATTACAATCTGGCCAGATTGATGTAAATACAAAAAAGGAGATTATAACTATGGATGGAAATTTAACAGCATCAGACGTTGCTCTTTTGACCGGGAACAACAGAAATGATGGAATGTTTGGCGGAGATGGCGCATGGTGGCTTATCGTGCTTTTCTTGTTCGCATTTTGCGGATGGGGGAACAACGGATGGGGCAATAACGGCTACGGCGGCGGATATACAGCCACAGCAGCTACTCAGGCAGATATTCAGAGAGGATTTGACAATTCCGCAGTAATCAGCAAGCTTGACGGAATCAATAACGGTCTCTGTGACGGATTCTATGCAGTGAACAACGGTATGCTTACTGGATTCAACGGAATTAACACTAACATCATGCAGACTGGTTTTGGCATCCAGCAGGCAATCAATGCCGACACTGTAGCCAATATGCAGAACACCAACGCATTACAGGCGCAGCTTGCTAACTGTTGCTGTGAAACCAGAGAAGCAATTCAGAGCGTAAACTACAATATGGCACAGAATACCTGTGCATTGCAGAACACCATGAACAACAACACAAGAGATATCATTGACAATCAGAATGCTGGAACCAGAGCGGTTCTTGATTACCTGTGTGCAAAAGAAAACGCAGATTTAAGAGATAAAGTTCAGAAACTTGAGCTTGCTGCTTCTCAGTCTGCGCAGAATGCTTACATTGCGGCAAATCAGGAAGCGCAGACGGCAGAACTGATTCGCAGAATAAGTCCTATGCCTGTGCCGTCCTACGCAGTCCCAGCTCCATACCCATATTCTGGATGTGGATGTAATGGAAATTGCAATTGTTAATTTTTTCTGACAGAAAAATTAGAATTGATTATGTACCTAATTTCTGATACAATATAAAAAAAGGAGGTTAGGTACATGGCAATAAAAGATTTATCTGGTGAAAAATTTGGCATGCTTACAGTGTTAGAATACGCAGGAAAGAGCGAAAAAGGCTATCATTCTTGGAAATGTAAATGTGATTGCGGGAAAATCGTAGTGAAAAGTGGAAAAAGTTTAAGAAACGGACACACAACGAGTTGCGGCTGTAGGCATAAAGCCAAAGACTTAACAGGTATGGTATTTGGAAATTTAAAGGTTATAAAAATAGTAGGCAAAAAAAATAGAAGCGCATTATGGCTTTGCCGCTGCGAATGCGGAAAATATGTTGAATGCTATCAATATAATCTTGAAAGAGGTACAAGTACTTCTTGTGGATGTCTTAGAAGCTATTATGCAAAAAAAACAAGGCCTTGTCATGGAGAATCTACGGGGAAATTTTATAAAAAGTGGAGTTCCATAAAATCAAGATGTTACAATAAAAATACTCCCAGCTATAAAAATTATGGCGGAAGAGGAATAAAAATGTGTGATGAATGGCTTGATTTTTGGAACTTTAGAGAATGGGCGTATTTAAACGGATATTCAGAAGGGCTTACGCTTGAAAGAATAGACGTAAATGGGAATTACGAACCATCAAATTGTAAATGGATACCGATGGAAGAACAGGCGAGTAATAAGCGTAATAATTCGTTTATTGAATATGGCGGGAAAAAGCAAACATTGTCGCAGTGGTCAAAAGAACTTGGTGTTGGAAAAGAAGTTCTTAGTTATAGATATCGGGCGGGATGGACGCCGGAAGAATGCCTTTTCGGAAAAGAGTCCGCAGGGAAACATCAGCTTCCAAGAATGAATATACCGGAATATTTAAAAAGTAAATAAGTAGTATCTTAATCTTTATGATTATGTCGGCTTATGCCGTATTACACAGAGGGGCAGGCTGAGACCTGTCCTTTTGTGATATGAAAGGAGTATTTTTATGGCAGAATTTACAAATGTAGCTGCTCAGACTGTAGCAGCAAATGGAAACGTAGTATTTTCAAACACAGCAGTTAAAGGTTCTAACTGTATTCAGCACAGAGAGGGAAGCGGAATTATTACACTGAGAGGGCTTACTAACCAGTGCAAAGCGAGATTCTTCGTGGATTTTTCTGGCAATATCGCAATTCCAGCAGGCGGTACTGTCGGGGCTATTTCTCTGGCTATTGCAATCTCTGGCGAGCCGGTTCTTTCTTCTCAGATGATTTCCACACCGGCAGCAGTAGACCAGTATAACAATGTGTCCTCTGGCATCTATATTGATGTGCCTCGCGGATGTTGCGTTAATATCGCAGTAGAGAACACAAGCGATCAGGCTGTTTCTGTTGCGAACGCGAATATTGTCGTAACCAGAGAAGCGTAGGAGGTGTGATTATGAGAGATATTAAAGACTTATGCGCAAGAATCGAAGACGAGCTGTCCAAAATCGCTGATAATGGACTGACCACCGGAAATCTGGAAATGACATACAAACTGATTGATATGTACAAAGATATCAAAAACACTCAGTATTGGGATAAGAAAGTGGAATATTACAATACTGTCCTTAATGAGATGCGTGGCGGCTACAATGACGATTACAGCGAACGTGGAAGAAATCGTGATAGCATGGGAAGATACAGCGCAAATGATGACAGAATGATGCCAGATTACGACAGGGGCAATTCTTATGCCAGACGTGGTGAACATTATGTCAGAGGCCATTACAGCCGCTCTGACGGACGGGATGCTTATGACGATTATATGGCGCAGAAACAGAGTTATCGTTCCGGCAAGTCTGAAGACTGCAAGAGAAAAATGCTTGCCGCTCTGGAAGAACATCTGGACGAACTTACAACAGAAATGAGTGATATGTCCAAGGATGCAGAGTGCCGGGAGGAACGTGATCTTGTCAAGAGATACGTGGAAAAACTCCGTGATATGCTCTAATTGGTCAAAACATGTACCACAACTTTTTGGAGAGTCTGTGGTAAAATGTATTCATAAGGAAGATTCGTAAGTGGTTGCCGCCACTTGACATAGACATTTTTTTATTGACTCCTCCTTTCTGGGGTGCGTGTCCTTAATAGAAAATGCAGTGTTTAGCCAACACAAGAAGCATGAGGTTGAAAAGCGGATGCAATTTCCGGCACGTACCATTGTCGCTAGTGCATGGCGGCATACCTCCTTGTGAGAGCGTATAACTGAACAGTGGAATCCAACCCGTGCAGAGGTGCGCGACCGTATAGGCGGTGTTGACGTAGCCCGAAACGTCTCGTGTTTAGGCATAGCACGTAAAATACCTTGCTAACCCGGGAATCCGGGTTAATGGGATATAGCTCAGTTGGTAGAGCATCTGACTGTTAATCAGAGCGTCACAGGTTCGATTCCTGTTATTCCAGTTACCCTGCCAGTGGTCTAACTGGCTTAATCCATTTACCTGCGGCGGCAGGTCAATAAACACGACCAGGAGGATATATATGCAGAAACTTATTGACACATTAAAATCATTTGGAATTGAGATCCCGGAGGACAAACAGGCAGATGTGAAGAAAGCACTCTCTGAGCATTATAAGAATGCTAAAGAAGTAGCAAAAACTCTGTCAAAAGTCGAGGGAGAACGTGATGACTGGAAAGAACGTGCCGAGACAGCAGAAGAGACCCTGAAAAGCTTTGACGGCATCGACCCGGCAAACATTCAGACAGAGCTTGCTGGATGGAAGAAGAAGGCTGAGGATGCAGAAAAGGAATTCAATGCGAAAATCTACGAAAGAGATTTTGACGATGCTCTTAAAACTGCATTGGAAAATGTTAATTTTTCATCTCCAGCAGCTAAAAGATCTGTTACTGCTGATATCAAATCAGCTGGTCTTAAGCTTAAGGACGGAAAGATTCTTGGACTTAATGATCTGCTTGAACAGATGAAACAGGATGAACCTGATACATTTGTAGATGAAAGTCAGCAACAGGCTCAGCAGAATCAGGCAAGGTTTACCACTCGTGTTGGACATCAGCAGACACCGGGAAACATGACAAAGAAAGATATCGAAGCAATCAAAGACCCGTCTGAGAGACAGGCTGCAATTGCTCAGAATATCCAGTTATTCCAGTGATTTTTTACACCGACTATACGTCAGAGTATAGCCGCTAACCCAATACCTTAACAATTATGGGTAGAAAGGATTTTTTATATGGCAGCAAAAGCTAATCTTATTATGACAAATGATATTCAGGTAACGGCACGTGAGATTGACTTTGTTACCAGATTCGAAAGAAACTGGCAGCATTTACGTGATATTCTGGGTATCATGAGACCTATCAAAAAACAGCCGGGTGCTGTACTCAAGTCCAAATACGCAGAGGGTACTTTACAGAGTGGACTTGTCGGTGAGGGTGAGGAAATCCCTTACAGCAAATTCGTTGTAAAAGAAAAAGACTATGCGGAAATGACTATCGAAAAGTACGCAAAGGCTGTATCTATCGAAGCAATCAAGGATCATGGTTACGAGAACGCTGTTCAGATGACCGATGATGAATTCCTTTTCCAGCTTCAGACTGATGTTACCGGAAGATTTTACGACTATCTGAAAACCGGTACGCTTACTTCCACAGAAACAACTTTCCAGATGGCTCTGGCAATGGCTAAGGGTCGTGTAGAGAACAAATTCAAACAGATGCACAGGAATGCGACTGGCGTTGTTGGATTTGTCAACATTCTGGACGTATATGAATACCTCGGAGCAGCTGAGATTACTATTCAGAACCAGTTCGGATTCCAGTACATGAAGGATTTCATGGGCTTCAATACCATCTTCTTACTGTCTGACAGCGAAATCCCGAGAGGACAGGTTATTGCTACCCCTGTTGAGAACATCGTTCTGTACTATGTTGACCCGAACGAATCTGATTTCGCAAGAGCAGGACTTGTGTACACCGTTTCCGGCGAAACAAACCTGATCGGATTCCATACACAGGGCAACTACCACACAGCAGTGTCTGAAGCGTTTGCAGTAATGGGACTTACTCTTTTTGCGGAGTACATTGATGCAATCGCAGTAATCACTATTGATGAAACGCCAACGCTTGGTACTCTGACAGTAAATTCCGTGGCTGGGACAGAGAGCGGTGATACAAAAATCACTGTAAATCCGGCTAAGGAAAATGCCGGCAATGTGTATAAATACAAAGTTGCAGCAGAAGCAGTAACTGTTGGATATGGACAGAATCTCAGAAACTGGAGCACTTGGGATGGAAAAGCCGATATCACAGCAGCAACCGGACAGAAGATCACAGTGGTTGAGTGTGACGGAACATACAAGGCACTGAACGCCGGAAGCGCAAGCGTAACAGCGAAATCATAAATGTAGGAGGTAGCTGGCATGGCTTATGCAGATTATAAATTCTATACAGAATCATTCGGCAATGTCGTGCCAGAAACCGATTTTCCACGACTGGCAGAAAGAGCCAGTGATTTTGTGGACACAATGACGTTTGACAGGTTGGTGGATGGACTGCCGGAAAATGAACGCTCTCAGAAGCGTATCAAAAAGGCGGTCTGTTCATTGGCTGAATTAATGTATCAGATTGAACTCGCTGAAAAGAATGCTACCAATGCCGCCGTTAGTGGGACGTCAACCACAATCGGGCCCGGTGGTAGCGCGACAGGCGTTGTAACTTCTGTGTCATCCGGCAGTGAATCCATTTCCTACGCCACACCTCAGCAGATCGGAGCAAGTGTAAAGGAATGGAGTGCAGTGTATGCCGCTGCCGGAGATGTACAGAAAACGAATGACTTACTCTTAAAGACAGCTTTACCGCTTCTGATGGGAGTAAGGACGGATGAAGGGATACCGATTTTATATGCAGGATTTCAAGGTTGATATCTTAGGCTCTGAATGGAGCGTGAAGTTCGGGAACAAGAAACAATATCCGAGTCTGACAAATGCAGATGGCTATACTGATTTATCAACACGGGAAATTGTGGTTGATGACATGGAGGCATCGCAGGGACAGATTGGAGTAAAAGCAGACCTTAAAAGTTATCAGAAGCAGGTTATTAGGCACGAAATCATCCACGCATTTCTGATGGAATCTGGACTTGATTCTAATTCAAATAGTGCTGACAGCTGGGCTACAAACGAAGAAATGGTTGACTGGTTTGCTATTCAGTCACCAAAAATTTTTAAAGTATTCAATGAACTTAAATTGATGTGAGGTGATAATAATGGACATTTCAACATTAGGCTCATGTGTGGCAATCGTTATGATTTGCTACATCGTAGGAATGGGCTGTAAAGCATCAAAAAGAATCTCTGATGAATGGATTCCAGTAATCATGGCGGTTATTGGTGGAATTCTCGGAGCAGTCGGAATGGGAGTTATCCCAGATTTCCCGGCAACGGATTATATCACGGCAGTTGCAGTCGGTATGTTTAATGGACTGTCGGCCACTGGTGTGAATCAGGTTATTAAGCAGACAGTGCAGAAAAAATAATTAAGGAGAGGGTATCATGTACGAAAAAACTTTGACGATTTTCAATTATTATGAGAGTCCGACAACAAGAGATGCGTACTGGTATCCTCATGTTTTATCCGGTGTCGACCTTATTACGGACAAGGGGGCAATCCTTAAGAAGTACGGGCCAGACGCAACAGACAACGCACAGTTACACGTACGCTATACCGCCCAGAATGGCGATATAACCATTATTGACAAGGATGGCAAGATTCTCCCATGGGTGCCGCCAAAAGAGTGGAAACAGCAGATTAATAACGCTCTGGAAGATACTATCACATTCTCAGACGAATCATTCTTCTGGGAGGGCGAGTGGACTGGTGGAACGGTAGTTGACAGTGATTATCGAAATGGATTCTATCAGTACATGAATGAGAATAAAGATAACGTGTTCAAGATTACAAGCGTTGGTGGTCCGTATACACTGATTCCGCATTTTGAAATCTTAGGTAAGTAATATGAGCAAGATTCATCACTTTAAAGGATTCTCCGTAGTTGATGGAGATATGAAAATTAAGCTGAATATGGACAGGTTCTCCAAACAGTATCAGGAAGCTCAGCATCTCCTTGATGGGATGGTTATGGACAGCATGATAGAATTTATGCCAATGATTTCGGGAGATTTTATTAACCGAACGAGAGTCAAAAGTACATCAATGCAGGGGACTGGATTTGTGTGTGCGGCGGCAGAGCCTTATGGACGTTTTCTCTATTTTGGTAAGAATATGGTTGACCCCGCAACAGGTAGCACATGGGCAAGACACGATGCAGAAAAGGTTCTTGTGAGTCAGTATTCTGGCAAAACAAATGCAAGGGAGAATCTTGAATACACTAGACAAGCTCATCCGCAGGCACAGGCTAAATGGTTCGATGCCGCAAAACGGCAATACGGCAGTACATGGATTCGCAAAGTAAAAGCGCAGGCAGGAGGCGGCAGACATGGCGGATAAACCTATCGGAAAAGATGCAACCGGATATGAGATTCTGACAGATGCCATGAAAGCACTTCTGAACCAGTACCCCGGACTATATGAAAATGAAACAATCAAATTTGAGGAACTCGGCAAGGAATCAGGAATTGCGTTCTCGGCGGATAACGGCGCTTTGATCTATTCAGAAAAGGAAGATGTATGCGGAGTAATGCATCAGGTATGTCAGTATCCATTTTATGTGGTTTACCGCACGGCATCCGACAAAGAACGACAGAAGTTATCTGTTCAGAAGTTTCTGGATAATCTCGGTAAATGGATATGTCGAGAACCAGTTATCATAAACAGCTCTGAGACGCGTTTAAATGTGTTTCCAGAGCTTTCACAGGGGCGAGTGATAAAACGTATAACCCGTGATAATTCCTATGGTTTAGAGCCGCAGGAGAGTGGCGTACAGGACTGGTTATTGCCATTATCGGTACGCTACGAAAACACTTATGAAGTAATATAACGTAACAACCGGCTATTAATTAGAGATAGTCGCTAACCTACACAGCCTTTTAAAAATTATAGGCAGAAAGGACATTTCTATGGCAGTTACAGGCAGGATTGACCGTAAATACATGGCTCACTATATCGACGCAGGTTCTCTTTGTGGAGGACTGACACCGAAATATGAGCGTCTTGGAAAAGATCTGGAAGAGTATAACGTAGACCTCAATCCAGATACAGAAACAAATCAGAATATTCTTGGAGAACCCTCATTTCAGCACAATGGTTACGAAGCCTCATCAGAAGCTGACCCATTCTATGCAGATACCAAATCTGATCTGTTTGCAGCATTACAGAAGATTGTAGACAACAGATACAAAGATGACAACCTCAAAACAACAGCAGTTGAAGTTCATCTTTGGGTAGAAGCCACAGCAGACAAGTACGAAGCATATCAGCAGGAGTGTTACGTTGTACCAACCTCCTACGGCGGCAATACATCCGGCTATCAGATTCCGTTTACCGTTAACTATGTTGGCAAGCGTGTAAAAGGAAAATTTGATATCAGTTCCGGTACATTCACAGCCGACAGTGAATAAGCACATATACAAGGAGGGCACGCCAAATGGCAAAAATAATTAATACCAAAATTGATGATGGAATTTTTATATTCACATTCACCAACAATGAAGATGAAGTCTTTTCTTCTTTCAAACTGAATCCGACGGACATTAATGTAGCAGCACGTGCAGAGGAATCGGCAGGGTACTTTGAACAGCTTAAAGATTCTATTCAGAAGGTCACTTCCGGCAAAGAAATGGCTGAACTGAATAAACAGATTGAGGATAAAATCAATTATCTGCTCGGATATGAAGCATCAAAAGACCTGTTCAAGGAGCCAATTACCGCAACAACTGTATTCGGTAATGGTCAGGTATTCGCTTATATCGTTCTGGACAAAATCAGTGATGCAATAAAGCCGGAAATCGAAAAGAGAAAAAAGAAAATGCAGGCAGCAGTCAATAAGTATACGGAGAAGTATACAAAATGACCGCCTATGAGCTTCCCACCTCACTAAACATCAGTGGGGTGGATTTTTCTATCAGAACGGATTTTCGCGCGATTATTGACATTCTAATTGCCATGAACGACCCGGAATTAGACGAGCAGGCAAAAGCAGTTGTTATGTTGCAGATTCTGTTCGAAGATTGGCAGAGCATACCGCCGGAACATTTATCTGAAGCCTGTCAGAAAGCGTGTGAATTTATTGACTGTGGACAGACTGATGACAACCCGAACAAACCAAAGCCCCGTTTGATGGACTGGGAGCAAGACGGAGACATGATCGTACCGGCTGTGAACAAAGTTGCCGGTAAAGAAATCAGAGCAGTGCCTTATATGCACTGGTGGACATTTTTTGGATACTTTATGGAATCTGGCGAATGTCTCTTTAATACAGTGGTTGGAATTCGCAGTAAAAAAGCAAAGGGCGAAAAGCTCGATAAATGGGAAAAGAAATTCTATCAAGAAAACAAAAACATTGTTGATATAAAAACACGTCTCAGCGACGAGGAGCAAGCTTATAAAGATAAGCTGAATGAGATGTTGAACCTCAAATAGTTAGGAGGTGGACACATGGCTGCTGATGGCTCAATTATCATTGATACCAGAATAGATACTGACGGAATATCGTCTGGTGTCAAAGAAGTACAAGCGGCATTTAAAGATTTAGCAAACTCGGTCAAGGAAATAAATGCAAATATTAATAGCATATTTCACGATGGATTTGAAAAACTCGAAGATTCGTTTCAATCTTTACAGCAAAAATCAGAAAAAGTCGAAAACTCTATGGACAAAATGGGGAATTCGGCAAAAAAAACAGGCACCACGGTTTCTAACTCATTTAATAAAATGGACATTTCCGGTGCAAGTAGAAAAGTAAATCTTTTAGGCCGTCAGTTTGAAGGATTGGGAACGATAGTAAAGCGAATTGGTTTTTTGGTTGGTTCTGCATTTGCTGTTGGCAAGCTAATTCAGTTTGGTAAAGAGTCTATAGAACTTGGTTCCGACCTCGCAGAAGTGCAGAACGTGGTCGATGTTACATTTACCACCATGTCGGATAAGGTGAACGAATTCGCAAAGAATGCTATGACCTCAGCCGGACTATCAGAGACAATGGCAAAGCGGTATGTTGGTACATTCGGAGCAATGTCTAAGTCGTTCGGATTCTCAGAAGCACAGGCTTATGATATGTCAACAGCTCTAACGCAGCTGACTGGAGATGTAGCATCATTCTATAACATCAGTCAGGACTTGGCTTATATCAAACTGAAATCAGTGTTTACGGGTGAAACGGAAACGCTCAAGGACCTCGGCGTGGTAATGACCCAGTCGGCACTTGACCAATATGCACTTGCAAATGGCTACGGCAAGACTACATCCGCCATGACCGAGCAGGAGAAAGTAGCTCTTCGTCTGGCTTTTGTGCAGAAGCAGTTATCAGCCGCATCTGGTGACTTCATCCGTACTTCTGACAGCTGGGCGAACCAGGTGCGAGTAATGCAGTTGCAGTTGCAGTCCCTCAAGGCAACAGTCGGACAAGGGCTGATTAATATTTTTACACCTGTTCTGAAAGTAATCAATATTCTTCTCGGCAAACTGGCAACTCTAGCGAATGCCTTCAAGTCATTTACGGAGCTTATCACTGGCAAGAAATCATCAGGTCAGACAGGTGGAAGCGGCGCAGGGCTTGCCGGAACAGATACAGTCGCAGATACAGCGGACCAGTATGGACAGGCAGCCGATAATGCAGAGAAACTGGCAGATGCCACGAATGACAATGCAAAAGCAACAAAAAAAGCGAATAAGGAAACAAAAAACTATCTTTCATCGCTTGATGAAGTGCACAAGGTTAGCTCTACAGGGAGCGCATCTTCAACACCATCCGGTTCTGGATCCGGCGGAACTGGTTCTGGAGGCGGAGGATTGCCGAGTTCAGTTGGCAGTGTGGATTATGGAAGTCTGGCAGAGGGTGAAAACGCACTGGACAAAATCAGTGATTCTGCCAAGAAACTTGCTGACCTTCTCAAAAAACTCTGGAAGCCATTTAAGGACGCTTGGGAAAAAGAGGGTAAGAACACTATTAATGCGGCACAGACTGCTCTATCTGGGTTTTCCAAACTCGCTAAGAGTGTAGGTAAAAGCCTTGTAGAGGTCTGGACGAATGGAACGGGCACAACAATGCTAGAAACCATGCTGAGGATTGCTCAGAATGTGCTTAAAACTATCGGTAACATTGCATCTGGTTTTGCTGATGCATGGAATAAGAACAACGTCGGGACACAGATTATACAGAACATTGCAGATGCTCTTGTGGTAGTCATGCAGTTTGTTGAAAGAATTGCAGAGGATACAGCGACATGGGCGGCAAACCTTAATTTCTATCCGCTGTTGGAATCTATCAGTAATCTGACAAGTACATTTGCACCAATTCTGGAATCCATCGGAAATGTTCTTGAATGGATCTATAACAATATCGTTCTCCCGATGCTGAAATGGCTGATTGAAACAGGAATTCCGACAGTGATTAACCTAGTGTCTGATTTGGCTGGATTCTTTGCAAATCATCAATCAATCATTGAAGCATTTGGTGCAGCTCTGATCGGAGCATTTGCGGCAGCAAAGATTGCAGGCTTAGCTTCGAGAATCGCAGGAAGTATAACGACAGTAGCAAGTTTCATTAAGGGTCTTATTGCACTCATGACCGGCTCTGGCGGCATCATTGGTGGAATCAAAGCTATTGCGACAGCTGTCGGGCCGGGTGGAATTTTTATAGCAGCAGTAACGGCTTGCATTGCGATTGGTGTTTTGCTGTACAAAAATTGGGACAAAATAAAAGAAGTTGCAGGCAAAGTATGGGATTGGATTAAAAGTAAAACATTAACATTTGTCAGCACTATAAGCTCTGGCCTTAAGAATCTCGCGTCTAAAATTGTGACGATTTGGGATAACATCAAATCCAGCGCGCATCAGAAATGGACTGCAATTTGGTCGACAGTAGGAAATCTTGTTGGAAAAATTAAAGATGGAATTGTGAAAAAATTTACATCTGCCAAAGATAAAGTCATTGATACGTTCGATGGTATTAAAAACAAAGTTAAAGAGATATTCAACAAAGTTATCGGTATCGTAAATGGTGCAATTGGTACGGTGAACGGTGCAATCAGTGGAATTGAATCCGCGTTTTCTTTTGGCCCGTGGGAAGTGCCTACTCCATTTGGTAAGAAAACAATAGGATTCAGTGCTACATTTCCGCGAGTTCCAACTATTCCATATCTTGCAAAAGGTGCCGTTATTCCTCCAAGATCAGAATTCCTCGCTGTATTAGGAGATCAGAAGCAAGGAAACAACATTGAAGCACCAGAAGCACTGCTCAGAAAGATTGTTCGTGAGGAATCTGGTGGACAGCAGAGTGGTGGAAATTATCGTTTTACTGCTCAGATTAACCGAAGAACAGTATTTGACGAAATCATTGAAGAAGCAAAGTTAAGACGTGATACAAGCGGAAGAAATCCGTTTGAACTGGCATAGGAGGTGGAAGCGTGGCGTCTATATTATTAAGTAAATCTATAACGGATAGATATAAGATAAATGGCAAGCGCATGCCTCAGCCAGATAAGGATATGGCGTGTAATTTTGAAACAACTTACTCTGAAGGAAGCAACCGCACACAATTCGGAAAAGCCATATTGGTTCCATTGTTTACAGTTATTCAGTATAGCTATGAGGCTAGCAATATACCGGTAGATGAAGCAAAAGAACTCATAAACGCAATAATACATGGGAAACCTTTTAATTTGTATCACTACTCCATCAGACACCATGATTGGCGTACAGAATCATTCTATGTCGGAAAAGGGACATTTTCATTGGCTTGCGTGGCACCTGGCGAAGAATACTATTCAAAAATATCTTGCAATATGCAGGGGGTGAATCCACTTGATTAATGTATCAGACGCATTTAAGCAAAAACTACAGGACGGAAAGAAAGTCTGGCAGGAAGTGGAAATCACTTTCCCTGACGGAACTGTAAAAATCGTAAAAGATGAAATTATGGGTGGAAACTGCACCTTTTCTGATTGCGCTGAAAGTAGCAGTTTTCCAATTGGCTGTGTTATTTGCAAATCAATGACACTTGAGTTAGACAACTCTCAGGATCAATGGAAGAATTATTATTTTTATCAAGCGAAAGTCCATTCATACCTCAAAATGCAGATTGACGCCGATACTATTGAGGCCATCGACAAAGGTACATATACGATCACGGCGCCGGAGCAGTACGGTGAAACGCTTAATTTTACGGCTCTTGATGATATGTATAAAGTGAATGCGGCTTATACATCTAATCTGACTCTTCCACAGTCGGTAGAGGCCCTTGTTAGAGATGCGTGCGAAACTCTTGACATTCCATTTGGCGGAACAATGCAGCATGGTAATCTGATTATATCAGAGATTCCAGAGAATATGACATTTCGCCAGTTATTCGGATGGGCGGCGATGCTCGAAACTGCGAATGCTCGCCTAGACAATAAAGGATACTTGCATTTCATCAAATGGGATTTTTCCAATGTGCAAGAAGATTGCAACGCAGTAGTGGACGCTGATGGAAATGTAACATTTAAAGGCGGCGCAAATATTGACTCAGAGAATTTTGTCAGCCCAACAGGGAACTGGACAATTGACAATGATGGATTCTTGACACTGATTGAATCAGCTACTGATGCATCTGAAAAGCTCAAAGACTTTTTTACAAGTCCAACTGTTTCCAGTGACGATATTATAATTACTGGAATCAAGCTAAAAAATAGAGAAAATGAAGTCATGTACGGAAGTACAGGATATGTTATTGAATTGGAGAACGACCTTGTTGCGGATTCAGACTTAGATACGGTAGCTGCTCAAATCGGCGATTCCATAATCGGAGTCAAATTCCGCAGCATGTCGGGAGAACTTGCATATAACCCACTCATTGAGTTTGGAGATATGGCATATACTTATGACCGCAAATGGAACAGATATATAACTCCGCTGACGGACGTTTCTTGTTCCGTTAATGGAAAAACCGCTGTGAAAACTCAAGCCGACGATCCCATCAGAGGAATGAGCAAGTTTGTTTCTGATGGAACGAAAGCTATTGTTGAAGCAAGACGACTTGTCAAGAAAGAACGTTCAGCCAGAGAGAAAGCAGTAGAGAGACTGGAAGAAACCTTAAAAACTTCTTCTGGCTTGTACGAAACTTCGGTACCTCAAGAAGACGGAAGTATTATAACTTACCTGCATGATAAACCTACACTCGCAGAATCTAAGAATGTCATCAAATTTACAGCAGAAGCTATTGGTGTGTCCAATGATGGTGGTAAAACATATCCGTTTGGTTTCCAATTAACCGGAACCATGATAGCAAAATTGTTATACGCAGAGGGAATTAATGCGGATTTTATCAACACCGGTGCGCTTACTATTAAGGACGAACAAGAAAATATAATCTTTTCCGTCAACATGGACACAAATTCTGTATACATCAATCCAGAATATCTGATGATTGGAGACGTGAGCCTGTCTGACAAAATTAAAGAACTGGATGAAAATGTTGCCACAGCTAAGAACATGACCATGACGCTCTCGAATGAATATCAGGCGATTTCTACTGATGAGAATGGCAACATTCCTGGAGAGTTTCCACAGGTACAGACCACCGCGCAGGTAATGTATGGAATGATGGATGTAACGGACGATTGCAGTTATACAATCACGGAATCTGAAAATGTGACTGGAATCTGGGATAAAACTACGCACACTTATACTGTTAGCGAAGTTACGGCAGACAATGTGTGGGTTGACATCAAAGCAGTGTATCTGAATGCTCTCACCATAACTAAAAGATTTAGCATCTCTAAACAGAAATCTGGCACTCCCGGAAGAACTTACGTGTTAGAATCATCTACTACAATTCTGAAAAGAGAAAGTGAAAACAGCATAACACCAAATGTTGTGATATTTAGCGCGTACTACCGTGATGGCAAGAACACAGGTAGAACAGATTATGCCGGAAGATTTGTTATTGAGGAAACGTCCGACGGAAAGACATGGGAGACCGCTTATTCGAGCGTAACAGATGAGACCAGTGTTAACTACTATGTAGATTACATTCTTGCGGATTCTGATGGAGTATTGGTCGCAGACAGCGACGGTTCACTGATTGGTGTCGGTTCAAAAGATATCGTAGGATTACGGTGCAGCTTGTACGCATCGGGTGGAACCACGAATCTGATTGACACAGTCAAGCTTGATGTTATCACAGAAGTCACGGCTCTGACGCAGGAAGATATTTTGAAACTCCTGACCAATGATGGAGAATGGAAAGGCGTTTACAGGGGTGCGGATGGGGAACTGTACATTTCATTCAGTGCCGCAATGGGCGGTTTGCTGAATCTGGGAGGAAAAAACAACGGAAATGGTATACTGAAAAATTATGATAAGAATGGAAACTTGGTAGTTTCTCTTGAAAACAGAGGTTTATTATATGGCGATGATTTAAACAACAAAGAATTAAAATTTATTAATCCAAATAAAAATGGTTTGAGATTATCGGAATGGGATGGAGATATTCTTTCATATCTTGATATCGGAATATATTGGTACGAATCAGACGGTTATTATGTAACGGAAATAATGGCAGAATCCCAAATTGAGTTTTACTTGGCTAATGGCATTGATTCGAAAACAAATCCATATACTCCTATTGTAAGTGATTATTATTACACAACTATCTATAATAGTTTTAGATGCTACAAGGGGGAAGCTACTCTTGACGAATTAACTTCGAAATCCACAAAGCTTTTGGATGTTAGTCAAAACACCAATGCATATAATTTGTTACTCATGATAGATGGAACAGTAACTAGATCTGCATCCTCATCCAAACGTTACAAGGATATCGGTGAATCCATAATTCCATCCGAAATCGAAGAATGGTACAAAATAGAACCAGTCTGGGCAAAATACAAAGACGGTTATCTTGCAGAAGGCGACGAAAACGAGGGACGCTACCTGCCTATGTTCATTGCGGAGAATGTAGAAGAACATTTTCCACAGGCAGTCACACACATGAACGGTCAAGTAGAAGACTGGAACTACCGTATGATGATTCCAGCAATGTTCGCAATGATTAAACAGCAGAAAGAAGAAATTGAATCCCTGAAACAGGCAGTTAAAGAAATGAGAGGTGAATAATATGGCAGATGCATTAGATGCAAAGAAAATCAGCGCATTCGTAGACAATGCAACACCGGCAGATACAGATTATTTCCTTAATGCAACTGGAGATGTAATGAAAAAAACAAAAGTGTCGCAACTGATTTCATGGCTGAAAGAGAAGCTGGAGATCAATGCGTTAAACACGAAAATGAATGATTATGTTACTACTAAAAATTTTACCCAAAAAGTAACTCTGAAAAGTGGTATTGCGACTGTAAACATCAGTGCTGCATTAGATGGTTATACACTTTTAGGAATCGTGCGATGCAGTTTCGCGAGCAGTTATTTAACTACGACTGGATATACAGTAAGTGAAAATGATTTATCACTTAATGTACGAGACGTTTCGGCACCTACGACTTCCACAACGTCAGCAAACTGCTATGTAACAGCATTGTATGTCAAAAAATAAAAGGAGGTACATATGGAAATAAAAGGTATTGATGTCTCTGCATGGCAAGGCAAGATCGACTGGAAAAAGGTAGCCGATTATGGTATGGGCTTCGCTATTCTCCGGATCACAGAAGTAGGAAACATAGTGGATAAATATTTTGAAGCAAATCTGACCGGATGCAATAAACACAAGATTCCTGTTGGAGTATACAAATATTCCTATGCTATGACTATCGCAGAGATCCAGAGTGAAGCCCGTAAAGTCGTATCTGTCCTGAACGGTAGAAAAATCCAGTTCCCGGTATTTCTGGACCTGGAACACCATAATCAGCGCGCCCTGGGGTCCGAGAGTATCCACAAGCTGGCGGAGGCCTTCCGGAAGATCATCGTGGGCGCCGGTTACGAGTTCGCAATCTACTGTAATGTGGACTGGTACGAAAATGTAATCTGTAGCCATCTGAAAAAACATGACTTCTGGATTGCCCGCTATCCGGCGAATGACAACGGAACCCTGCAGGAAAGACTCCGGCCGGATTTTGGAATTGGTTGGCAGTACAGTTCTAATGCTACAATTCCAGGATTTAATACCAAAGTTGATAGAAATGTATTTTATAAAGATTATGCAGAAGCAAAGGAGAGTGGAACAATGGCAAAGACAAAAGAACAGATTATCCAGAATGTGAGAAACGATGCAGTAAGCTTTGCAGTGAATATTGCAAATGATAACAGTCATGGATACAGTCAAAAAATTAGAAGCTTGTACGAAATCAACACTCCGAAATCTTTCGACTGTAGCTCATTAGCTCTTACTGCTTATTACTATGCGTTCCTCAAAAATGGGCTTACCAAACAGGCGCGTTATCTCAAAGAGAATTGCTCTTACACTGGCAATATGCTCAAGATGCTGAATGCCGGATTTGAGGTTGTTGCTAGGAATCAGACCACTCACGCAAAAATGATTAAAGGTGACCTGGAGCTTAATACTACACATCATGTAGCAATGGCGATTGATAAAAACAACATCGTACACGCCAGATCCTCAGAGAGAACAACGAATACCAGAGACGACTCCGGAAATGAGATCCGTACACAGCCGTGGTACTTGTACAGTCATGGATGGACGCACCGTCTCAGATTCACCGGAGAAGGAATTGACTTCTCTGGTCTCGTAAATACGAGTGGAAGCAAGCCAACAAAGAAACCAGAAACTGTAACACCGGAAATAACTACGAAAGGAGCTGGTTATGTGTTTGAACCAAAACTTGTTAAATTAGGAAGTGAAGGAACATCAGTCCTGTTACTACAGGAAATTTTGATTGCAAGAGGATTCAAGGGAAAGAACGGCAAAGCCCTGTCACTGTCCAGAAAAGCAGATGAGAATACCATCTATGCATTAAAGCAGTATCAGAAATCCAGAAATGGAGTACTGGTGGTAGACGGAGAGTGTGGCGAGAACACCTGGAAAGATTTGATTGCAATCTAAAAAACATAAAACTTAAGCCCCTTGGAGATTACTCTTTGGGGCTTCTTTACATTGTATTAAAAAAAAATCGGAATGATAAGAATTTTCTGGTTAGTCACAAATTAGTCACAAACGAAGTCTGAAATGCCGCATAAACAAAGGGTTTTCGAAAAGTTTCATTAAAATTAGATTAAAGAAAATGTTTTTACGAAATCCCTTGTAAAATGCGGAAAAGCCAGTAAAATCAAGGCTTTGCAGACTTTTGTTAGAGTGATTAAGACGGTTTAAAAGCAATAAAAATAGTAACGGTTAGTCACAGTTAGTCACAAACGGGACTTTTATCTTTTCAATCTCTTCCCGGAGTTCTTCCAGTGTTCTGTGACCGTACACAGCGTTCGTAACATCGTTCCCAAACGAATGCCCGAGCATCCTCTTCCGGTCGTTCTCCCGGACGCCGTATTTTTCGCATAGCGCAGAAAAGGTGTGCCGACAATCGTGTGGCGTGTGTTTCGGGTTGCCGATTATTCCCAGCCGTTCCAGTGTAGGGTAGAACAGAGCATTTCGGTGCTGTGTCTGGGAATAGATGCAGAGCCTGCCGTTTTGTGTCAGGACCTTGTTCTCCACAAACTTATATATGGCCGGATGAATCGGAACGATCCTGTCTTTTCCAGCTGCGGTCTTAATACCGCCTTGAAAGTATTTTTCTTCAAGATTAGTTGTGAGTTTCAATACTTCGCCAATTCGCCAGCCGGAGTAACACATGATTAGAATGAGTTGCACTTCCGGATCGTCGGTGTTCTGCCAGAGTGTCTGAAGCTCCAAATCAGAAAATGGGGTCCCGTGCTCAACATCATCTTTTGTTTTGACAGAAACATACAGCGCCTTGTTTTCCGTGACTATCTCTGAGTAGATTGCGAATTTATACATCTGCTTAAAAAGCATCAGAATCGTGTTTAAACTCTGCTTTTTGAGCGGGCAGTCATCAATAACTTTTTGCAGGTCCGGTGCTTTCAAGTCTTCAAATGCACGATTATGCAGAGACTTACTGTTAAGATACCCACAGTGATATGCGTTCCTTGAAGACTTCGACAGATCAGTGTCTTCCGGGAACTTCCATGTCATGAATTTTTCATATACTTCTGAGAACGTCAATTTGTGCGTTTCCGGGTGCTTTTCCTCTGTGCCCTTAAATGTATTGTAGTCTGACAGAATACGGCTTACAAGGGCGTCTGCATCCGTTGTAGGGGCAATCTCAAGCTCCTTTTCCATGCCTGGCTTATACGTCCCGGCTTTGTAAGCTGTCAGGACAGCAAACCCTTTCAGATAGTCGTCAACGTAGCAGATCGCAGGCGGACGGACCGCTTTTCCTGTTGCGTCAATCGTTGCCGGCGGATGCACTGCGTAGCAGTTTCTTCGACCCTTACCGAGATAGCGGATAGAGCCAAAGCTATTCGGCAATTTCGGATATTTCTTTCTTTTTGCCATAATTTCCTCCTTGTGTAAAAACAGCCCCTGCCGTAAGCAGGAGCCGTGTTATCTACTCTATTTCGTCAATATCAAGAGAATATCCCAGCACTTCTCCGACATCTGTACATTTTCCTTTTAAAGTAATGGTGTCACCCTTTGACATGGATGCTATTTGAGCTTTCTGGTCGTCGTTCTTGATGTAACACTGAACTCCAATAATCTCAAAATCTCCATCGGCCATGAGATCAATATATTTTCCAGCCGCATCAATGTTACTGAGCTTTCCGGTGATCTCAAGGTATTTACCTTTGTATTTATCAGATGCACCCATGGCGTTGCTATCAAGATCGGACATCATATCATTAACAGAAACAGCAGTGTACTCGATCGGCGCAGCTTCTTCTTTTGGTTTAGTGGCAGTTTCTTTCTTTTCTGTAGAAGTAGTGGCTGCTGTGTTTTTATCTGATCCCGAATCACTTTTGTCTGTGACAGCACCGATAACCACTCCTATGATAAGTATTAATACAACCCATTTTAATATTCCGCTTTTTTGTTTCTTTCTGCAATGTGGACATATTTTTGCATCTTTTGGAATATCCATCTTGCAATGTTTACACTTCTTGGTTTTTTCTTCGCTCATGCTTTATCTCCCTCCAATGGCGTAGTTTTCATATTTTTCTCTTATTTTTGCAAGTTCTCTTTGCCTGATCGGGACGATCGCGCCAGATACCATCGTAAAAAAATGGCTTACTTCGCTTACCTCGTCCATATTAACTATATAGCTCTGGTGGCAGCGCAAAAATCTTCCGTCAAGACTCTGTTCGATATCATTGAGCTTTCCTCGTTCCTTGTGCGATATTCCGCACGTGCAATGGATCATTATGTATTTGTTCTGGCTTTCGATGTATTCAATATGCCGGAATTCAGCTCTGTGAAAGTAGTCCTTGTTCTTGATAGTAAGCGTTTTTTCGCGGATATTTTCGAGAGTCTGCTCAACAACTGAATACATTCTTCCATGCTCAGATCCTTTAATGATATAATGAACCGGTAGCACATCAAGTGCATCAAATACATATTCTTTGTGTTTTGTCCAAAAAGTGATATTTCCATAGTATCCGATTTTTCTTAATCTTTTGGCAATCTCTATGCCATTTTCTCCGTTAATGGAGACATCAAGAATTATTATGTCATACCATTCCCCGTCTGAAACATCGTCGATCAAAGGCTTTCCGCTGGTGTAGGTAGTTATTGTATATCCACCATCACCATGCTCTTTTAGATATCGGTCAATGCTATTTTTGAAAATTTCAATTCGTAAATTATCATCGTCACAAATCGCAATTTTCATTCAAATCATTCCCTTATGGGCGTTGTTTTCGCCATTTGCAAAAAAAAAAGTGTTTAAATATGTTATTTTTATTATAGCATCGTTAAATTTAGTTGTAAATAGACATTTTTAGGTGATTTGTAAAATGAAAATAATCAAAAATATACTAATTATAATAGGAGCTGTGCTTTTGCTTAATTACATTGTTTATTTACCAATGTGCGTAGACGATTATATCCGCGAAGAGTCAGAAGTGTATTCTGTCCAAAATGCGTACAGATCTTCTACCCTACATAAGAATAGCGCCCATGAAATAAAGCAGACCATGCCGCCGTTTTTATTCGCCCTGCCACTAAACAGAAAAGACTATATCTTTGATGTTACGAATAATTTCTATGCAATCATAAACATATCGGTGTATATCTGGCAGTTTCCAAGGGCAAACATTAGTAATATAATAGCAAAAAATGAACTAATGTTCGGTTATATTTCCCACAAAACGCACATATACTGTAATGTAGGTGATAGTTGTGACAAGGAGGGTTATTTATGGATTATAAGAAAGAGATTATCGGGATGATAAATGGAATAAAAAAGACAGGTACATTAGAATACCTGTACACATTCATAAAACTATTTCTGGAGAAGTGGGGCGATTAGGCCCCACTTTTTTTAATTAGAAAGCATGGAATCAATTAGACTTAAAACAATTTTCTGATCACGTTCGCTTAATAATGAGAATTTTGAAATCAGATTAAAATCTTCTTTCGCCTGATTAGGTGTGTCTTTTCTAGCACGTCCTACATTAAATCCCATTAACCACGACTCTGAAACATTTAGTGCCATTCCTAAGACAACCAGTTTTTCTTGACTAGGTTCTGTCTTTCCGGAAACGTACTGGCTAATATCCGACTTATTCATTTTCACATTGTATTTCTTACAATATGGAAGAACAAGATTAAGAATATCAACCTGTCTCAGATTACGTTCGTTCATCAAAGTCTTAAATCTTTCTGATGAACTAACTTTTTCCATTATATTATTCTCCTTTCGCTTTCTGATGATAATATATCACATATGAAACAAAAGTTCAAGACTTAAAACAAAAAAGTTAAAAATATTGAAAAAATGTATTGACATAGCGTAATGGCGATGTTATATTATAATCAGTTCAAAACATTGAACTAGAAAGGAGTGCAGATATGGCATTTGATTATAGTAAACTCAAGGGAAGAATCATTGAAAAATATGATAGTCAGAGTTCCTTTGCGAATGCTATGGAATGGTCGGAGCGTACATTATCGTTGAAGCTTAACGGAAAGCTGTTTTGGAAACAGTCAGATATTTGCAAAGCAGTTAATCTGTTGGAGCTTTCTGCCGATGATATACAGGACTATTTTTTTAAAGAAAAAGTTCAAAGTTCTTAACTAGAAAGGAGCAAATTTTATGAGCAAAAAGAAAAAAAAGAAAAAGGCTTCTAAGATGGTGCGAACATCAAAGAAACCTATTTCCTTAACATGTTTGATTAATAAGAAACCTATTTGCCAGATGGATATTTTTCGTTGAATGCTTCTAATGCGGATTCATAAGCATTTATGTATTCTTCGAAATAATCGACAGTTACATGAGTTTTGCCAGCATCAACTTGAGATTGACGCTTTAAATGGCAAACATCAGCGCAAACTGCAATGGCTAAATCATGTGCGCGTTTTTCGTTATCAGTCATTCTTACACCTCCTTTCCAAAGGAGAGTATAACACAAAATCCAAAAAACGAAACAAGGAGGTAAAAAATATGAAGCGCCATCCGATTATGGAATATGTGATTCCGGCAATTGCAGCAATTGTGGCAACAGTTTTAATCCGTTTAGTGCTAGGGTGGTAAGAAGTCAGGAGGTGAAAACAATAGACGCATTACAATTTAATAAAGCCGTCAGCCAACACTGCAAAGAATCCGGTGGAGACTGTTGCAAATGCGACCTACGGCTTTACTGTTACCTATCGCCAAGTGAGCGACCAGATGAGTTAGTGAGCCTGGTTATTGATTTTTTGCATAACCACATTGAAAACCATGGTCATTATACCCATCACAGTGCGGCTTCATTTCCGTGTATTGATGATATGGACATGAGCACCGCAATAGGCGGCGACTGTTACCAGAAACCTCATACTCTTCATAAACAGTCACATGCTTGTGAATCTTGTGGCAGTGATACAGTCGAGTGATTGTTTCAACCATATAATTCCCCTTTCGTTATACTCGGCATGTCGGTGCCTGTAAAAGCATTATAGGTAGAGGGGAAAGGAAATACAATAGGTGATAAATAATGGGAGCAAATAATTTTACACATTTTACCGGAAAGAAATCTCCATTCAAAACTCAAAAGAGAAAGAAGAAATCAAAGGTAAAAAAAATTCATAAAAATAAATATGAAAGGAGCATAAAATGAGCGAGGTCGATACTTACATCAAAGAAAATGCAGAAGTTCATCAGTTCGCCGCAGAGGTTGCGAGAATCATATCTGGTATCCCGCAGATGCCGGAGTTCTCATCAGAAACTCTGACTGTAGCTGATGCAAGCCAGTTAATCGGGCTTCCTATCACAGCTATTAGAGCCGGAATTGTGTATGGATGGCTGCCGATTGGCATAGCTATTCAGAATAACAAGCCAGCTAAAAACCTTTCCAGTGGCAGGATCACATACATCATAAGCCCTAGGAAAGTCTATGAAGTGACCGGCCATATCTGGAAAGGCAAAGAAGCTCTCAATAAGTGAGTGCCCCGGAGGGAGATGAGACCTCCGCCCCGGAGCTTTGCACCCACTAAAGTACCTTAGTGGATAGATACATTATAGTTCTCTATCTGCTAATTGTAAAGACAAATAAGGATAAATAAGGAGAAATTAGCTAGATATGAGTGAAATTAAAAACGAAAATCAGCCAACATGGACTGACATCGAAGTAGCACTTGCGACCGAAATCGTTGAGGAGAGCAAGAAAAAATCAAGGAGATGGTTCACAGCGTGGGTTGTGACAGTCGCTGCACTGGTAGCAAGCAACCTTGCGTGGATTCTTGGAGGAATTGAAAAATGAATAAGGTTCGCATAAGAGAAGTACTTATGGCGATCACTATAGGAATTTTGGTGACGTTCCTGCCGTGTTGGGAGTGGACAAATGGACTTGATCGGATTCTGACAGCGGCAGTTATAAGTCTGATTCTGATAGGAAATTTATGAAAGGAGAAAAAATGAACGAGGAGAAAATTAAAGAATTATTTGAATTGTGTCTGAGAGTTTCGAATGAAACAACAGCGTATGTGGAGTTTGATTATACGGTGCATGATGACATGTCTGTAGCTCACATTTATATTTTTAATAATCCTGGGGAAATTGCAAAACATTTTTCATTGTGCCAGTTTTACGACTTTGAGTTCGAATCTCAGAATTACGAAAATGCAAAGAAATGTCTTCTGGAACTGCTTATCAATGGGAGGTGTCCGTTAAATGAACCTTGAGGAATTAAGGCTTCTTCCAAAATGGAATATGGTTTTGGCAGTAAATGTTCTTCTGGATGAACTTAACAAGCGAGATACACCAATTGTTGATTTGGAGAATCCAGACATGTTTATCGACCATCTCGAGTATCATGCTGCTGATTCTATTCGGAACGGCAAGACAGTTCCGGGCATGGGAGATAAGTCAGACGCAATCTATTGTTTTTTTAAGCAGCTAAAGGAGCCAGTCTATGAACGAAAGAATGCAGGAAGTCTTGAGACTGATTGATGTTCAGCTTGCTCTTGTTCCAGATAATCCAATAGAGGAACAGTATAAGGCGAGGACACTAGCAAGCTATGTACAGGCTTTGAATGGGCTTTTAGCGGCTCAGAAATCATGTAAGGAGGAAAGTAATGAGTGATTTTGAAATCCGTATTCCGGCAAGGAAGAAGCAGCCGGCAACCGATAAGGATAACCCGGTTGTGAAAGTATCACCGGATGCTTACAATGCGTTGGTTGAAATCTATAACGAATCGACCTTATCAATGAAAGATATCGCAAGTTTGCTGATCGTTGAGGGCAGTAAGCATGTAGTTTATGACAAGGAGGAATAGCAATGGCAACACCAGTATTAATTATTGGAAAATCTGGTTCTGGCAAGAGTACCAGTCTTAGAAACTGCCAGAATGAACACTGGAATCTTATTAGAGTATTAAATAAGCCGCTTCCGTTCAAAGGAAAAATTGACGGATGGTTTACAGATGATTACCAACAGTTAATGAAGTGCCTGATCGCATCAAAAGCGGAGTCAATTGTGATTGATGATGCAGGTTATCTTATTACGAATCATTTCATGAAAGGACACGCTTCTGCTGGAAAAGGCAATGCGGTGTTTGCTCTGTACAATGATATTGGAGACTATTTCTGGAATCTTATCCAGTTCATTGTAACAAAAGTACCGCAGAATAAAATTGTTTACCTTATGATGCATGAAGAAAAAGATGATTCCGGGGAAGTAAAGCCTAAGACAATTGGTAAGCTTCTGGACGAAAAGGTTTGTATCGAGGGCATGTTTACTATCGTTCTTCGCTGTATTGAAGAGAGCGGAAAACACTTATTTGTCACTCAGTCCAGTCAGGGAGCGGTAAGCAAGTCCCCGATTGGGATGTTTGACAGTTTGACTATTGATAACGACCTTGCAGAGGTGGATAAGGTTATCAGAGATTATTATGAATTAGGAGGAGCAGACAATGCAGAAACCAAATAGCTATGATACAACACAGGCAGCAGGAGAATTTGAACCAATTAAGCTTGGTGGTCACAAAATGGTTATTAAGCAGGTGTCCGAACGTCAGTCCCAGGGCGGACTGAATATGATCGTTGTCCTGTTTGATTTCGCAAATGGAGACGAGCAGGCAGGTTATTTTATGAAGCAGTTTGAGAATGATATTCGCCCAGACAAGAAATACCCGAATGCAGGCACAAACTACATGGTTATTGACGAGAGTGTAGATTATGGTGTTCGTAACCTCAAAACGTTTATTACATGCGTTGAAAAGTCAAATCCGGGATTTGCTGTTAAGTGGGGCGATAACTTCGGACAGCAGTTTAAAGGCAAGCTGATCGGTGGCATCTTCCGTCTGGAGAAAGACTGGTACGACAATAAAGAAGTGAAACGTCACAAGCTTGCATGGTTCCGCAGCGTGGAAGGAATCAAAGATGCAGATATTCCAGAAGAGCGTACCACAAAAGCGTATGACGATCATCTGAAAGAAGAAGCTATCATGGGGGCAAATCCGGCAGGAACTGATTTTATGAGTATTCCGGATAGTGTACAGGAAGAGCTTCCATTCAATTAAAAGGATGTGTTTTTAATGGTTATACAGACAGACACAAGAGAACATAAAAAGGAATGGGAACGGATTCAAAAGCAGTTTGACAGTCTTGGAGTACAGTATTTCCGATCGAAGTTATATTGCGGAGATTATCAGTCATTGGATAATGCAAAGCTCTGTATTGACCGTAAAAAGGATTTGCAAGAGCTATGTGGAAATGTCTGCCAGCAGCACGAAAGATTCAAGGCGGAGCTTATCAGAGCGCTTGACGCAGGTATTCAGCTTATTATTCTGTGTGAACATGGTGAAGATATCAAATCAATTGGTGATGTGTATTTTTGGGAGAATCCAAGAAAACACAAAGTCATCTGGAAGACGGTAAACGGTAAGAGAGTAAAGACTGTAATTTCTGATAAGGCTGTTGATGGCTGCCAGTTATATAAATCTCTATGCACGATCAGAGATAAATACGGTGTTCGATTTGAATTCTGTACAAAAGAAGAGACTGGACGGCGAATCGTGGAGTTGCTGTCATGACAAAAGAAGAAATTAAACAGTCAGTGAAAATGCCGGAAATCCTTTCCAGGTATGGACTAAAACCGAACAGGACGGGCTTCATATGTTGCCCGTTTCACAAGGAAAAGTCAGCTTCGTGTAAGATATATGATGATTCCTTTTACTGCTTCGGCTGCGGATCGGGCGGAGATGTGTTTGATTTTGTGATGCAGTACGAATCTGTTCCGTTTAGTACAGCTTTTATTGAGCTGGGCGGCACTTATGTGTCAAAGAAAGGCAAGAGCCGGAATCAGATCAGACATGAAATGAGAGATATCAAGGCAAAAAAAATCAATCCTGTTCAGGATCCTGAAGATAGTGAACTTAAGCAGGTAGAAAAGAACATACTTATGTATGAAACAGCACTAAAGGCGTTCCCTCCTGATTCAGAAGAATGGTATATGTGCCAGTTTAATCTCGAGAAAGAAAAAAGCAGGCATGAATTACTGTCTGTTAAGTCAGGAGGTGAGGAAAATTCTTGAAAATATTGGAAATTTACAAGCGCAAGACTTTATGGAAAAGCAGTTGTATGAAGAACTTTTTTCAATAAAAAGTAAAACCGACCGCTCAGAAATCAAATTCAAACTGATGGACCGGGCAAAAAGTGTGAAAGCGAAACATATAGCAGAAGAGTTCATAAAGGAATTTCAAAAAGCAGAGCAGGAAAAGGAAAAAGAAGAAAAAGCAAATCGTTCTATGCAGTTAGTTGAAAACATCACGAACTTCTATCCTGATTCTGTTGATAAGGAATATCCTAACATGGCTTGTGGCAGCTGGATAGCTACAGAGAACGGAATTTTTTCTTCCGAAACATCTAAGGCAAGAGAACTTGTATGCCACCACCCGATCATGCCGATACGTCGACTGAAAAACATTGAAACAGGTGAAGAACAGATCACAGTGGCTTTTAAAAGGGATGGATATTGGACAGAAATAACTGTTCCAAAAATTGACATTGTGACTTCCAGAGCAATAACTAATCTTGCAAGGTTCGGGGTGCAGGTCAATTCAGAGAACGCAAGGCTCCTTGTAAAGTATCTGGCAGATGTTGAAATGTACAATGCTGATATGATCGACATACAGCACTCCACAAGCAAGTTAGGGTGGCATGGCAATGTATTTGTACCTTACGACCTTTCAATCGTTTTTGATGGCGAATACCGCTTTAAAACACTATTTCAGAGCATACAGGAAAGTGGAGATTACTTTAAGTGGGTGACTCTAGCTAAGCAGCTACGGTCGTGTGGACGATTAGAGCCACGGATAGCACTTGCAGCATCTTTTGCAAGTGTTCTTATACAGCCGCTTGATGTGCTACCGTTCATCGTAGACTTCTACGGGCAGACAGGCGGTGGAAAGACAGTAACGATCAATATAGCGGCATCGGTTTGGGGAAATCCTGCACCAGGAGCTTATGTTGGAAATTTTCGGTCAACAGATACATCATTAGAGACCAGGGCAGATATGCTTAATAACTTCCCGATGATTCTGGACGACTCAAAGAACGCTTCTCAGTATATCCGGGATAACTACGAAACACTTATATACAATCTCTGTTCCGGCAAAGGAAAGGCGCGTTCGAATAAGGATCTTGGAGCCGCAAAAGAAAATACATGGAGCAATGTGACCATTTGTAATGGCGAAAACCCTATATCAGAGTTTGCGGATTCTGGTGGAGCTATCAACAGAATCGTTGAAATTGAGTGTTGCGAGGATATCTACGAGAATCCAGCAGAAATCAACAGTGTTGTCACGAAGAACTACGGTTTTGCCGGAAGAGTATTCGTTGGAAATCTCAAGCAATTTACGCCGGATGAGTTAAAAGAAATGAAATCTGAGATCGAAAAAGGGTTTGACGGTTTTGACTTCCCAGCAAAGCAGGTTATGGCTATATCTACACTTCTGCTAGCTGACAAATTAGCTACAGAGTTCATCTTTAAGGACGGGCGAGAATTGACGGTTGAGGACGTTGCAGACGTACCTACACGCAAGAAAGATGTATCAGAAGGACAGAGGTGTTATGAGTTCATTCTTGAAAGTCTTTCAGTGTACGGGCAGCACTTTGACGCTCAATATAGCTGCGATCAGTGGGGATTCAGAGAAACACCAGATGAGTATGGAGACGTATATGTGTATTTTTATCCAAAGCCTCTTGAAAATCTTCTGAAGAACAACGGTTTTTCCAGAAAAGCTTTTTCAGCCTGGGCGATTAATCGAGAACTAATTAAGCACACAGGGAAAAGAGACACGGTACTAAAAAGGGACGGAGGAAGTGTAATGAGGCTTATTGCGGTGAAGATTGTTGATATAAAAAGTCTCGAAAGCGAACAAGAAAACGGAGTTATTGAAACTGGTTTTCTGCCGGCTGACACCGAAACAAATGTTCCGTTTTCGTAATTTGTAACCATGTAACCGTTGTAACACGAAAAAAAACATCCTATAGGAGAAAGTTTGAGAGTGTATAAAAAACATATACTCTAGTGATTCTCCTATATGAAAACCTTGGTTACATTGGTTACACGGTTACACACCTCTGAAACCCGCATAAAATAAGGGTTTGTGGCGTAACCAACAAGTTGAAAAAGTCGGTTACACACGGGTTACAAAATCGAAAAGTATATACAATTAGATTTATTATAACAAAATTAATTGAATATTGCAAAAATATTTAGTTGACATAATTTTTATAAGGAGTGGTTACAAAATGAAAAAAGATGATCTCAATAAAAAACAGCGATATGCATTGGACACAATGTTATCTGGCAGCAATGTATTTCTTACAGGAGATGCTGGAACAGGTAAGACTACAGTTATTCAGACATTCATTGACGAAGCAGAGAAAGCAGGTAAAAGCGTTCTGGTGTCTGCCACTACTGGAATAGCAGCGGACAATATTGGATATGGAGCGACCACCGTACATAGAGCATTAAATATTTCAATTAAGCTTGAGGATTACAAGAAAAAAGTAAAATCCAGAGCTGAATTGTTAAGAGAAGCTGATGTTCTTATCATTGACGAGATTAGCATGTGTCGATTTGACCTGTTCAATATGATTGCAAAGACAATCATTACGGAGAATGAAGAGAGAGCCGTTGACAGATTTTTGAATGGAGATGATAAGGAAGACGTTCAGCTGATTGTAATTGGGGACTTCTACCAGCTTCCACCAGTAATCACAACAGACGACCGTAAAATCCTCTGCCAGATGTATGGATCCGATTATGGAAAAGGTGGAAAATACGAACATGGATATGCTTTCATGTCTGAATACTGGAAAGACATGACATTTGAATATATTAAGCTTGATGAGGTATGCAGACAGAATGATGAGGGATTCAAGTATGTGCTGAATGATATCAAATATGGCAACAATATCAGAAAATCCATTACATATCTGGAAAATAACGAATCAAGCAAGGTTATACCGGAAGCTCCTTTTCTGGTCGGAACCAACGCTGAAGCTAACCGAATCAATAATACTTTCCTCGGTAAACTGAATAAAAAGACTGAAAAAGTATTCCATGCAGCAGTTGACGGAGATCTGACATCGGCAGATATCAAAAACATTGCATTTGCCAGAGAGGACCTGACATTGAATATTGGTGCAAAAGTAATGATTACTGTCAACGATCAGGCAGGGAAGTATGTCAACGGAACAATCGGTATTATTCAGAAAATTGTAGACAATGGAGAATTTGAAGAATCCTATCTGGTTATCAAGACTGATAAGGGTAAAACAGTTAACTTGTACAGATACAGTAAAGACATTGAGAAACAGGTTATTGAGGAATCTGAACAAGAAAAGGATGGTCAGAAGATTGTGAAAGAGAAGATTGTCCGTAAGAAAGTTGGATCGTTCTCTCAGTTCCCGGTAAAACTTGCCTGGGCAATCAGTATTCATAAATCACAGGGACAGACATTTGAAAAAATCAACATTGATCCTTGCTGTTGGGATCCTGGACAGTTCTACGTGGCTGTTTCCCGGGCGAAATCCGCTAATGGCATACATTTTATCAGACCGATAAAACAGAGCTATATAAAGGCGTTTAGTAAGGATAACGAGCGACTTCTTGAACAGAGTTTTGAGATAGAAAAGGGCGTATAAGCATGAGAGTGACGCACGAGCAGATACCGAACACGATAAAATTTTTGCAGATTGACTTCCCGGCACTGGTTCTCCAGACTGCCGGAATCGAAGAAAATGACGAATACTGGCAGCAGGTGACAGAGCAAGCACATATCATGTCAGAAAAGTACCAGAAGAATGGCTTCGTGGACCATATGTTATTAGCTTACATTGATTACCTTGAAAAAATGTACAACAAATCTAAGGAACTGAAAAAGGAGCGTAAGAGAAACGCCGTATAACACAGCAAGAAAGTACTATGAGGGTATCCAGACAAGGAAAGACATATATCTGTACATCATAAGATACTTGAAAGAACATAATTATCCGCCAAGCATTCCAGAAATCGCAGCAGGGCTGAGTATATCTAGCCATACTGTGCAGAATCATTTCGGCGAATTACTGGAAAGTGGTTTACTTGCGACAGACAACCCCGGTGCGCCACGAGCGTATCGAGTGACAGGATACAAGTTCAGAAAGGTGAAGGGAAATGAGTAGCAAATTAAAAGCCAAGAAAAAGACCAGATTTCCTGTTCAGACTTCTAACCAGGCAGCTCAGGCGTTCGGGCGAGCTATGCAGAACTGCCAGAGTCAACTTAAAGACATGGAGCAGAAAGCCTATGAAGATGGTTTTACTGTTGGTGAGGATTGGAGCAATACGATCAACACTGTTACAACAATGATGGCTCTGAGACGCTTATATGGCTTTTCCACGAAGCGATTGCTTGATGTGATAAGAACTGCCAATGAGTACGTTAAAATGGCAAATAGGGGCGAAATGAGCGTCCTGAGCATGATGCAGGAAATCGAAGAGAACACAGATGTAAGATTTGATGAGATGAATAAGAATCTGGTTAAGAAGATGGGAGTATAAAATCATGGAGGACTGCACAATAGCGTGTCAGTTGCTTACATGGGGAAAGTGAGGATGGAAATGAGCGAAATTAAATTTAGTGATGGAATGCCAGTAAGAGAAAGACGTTCCAGCACAAGCATTTATCCAGAAGAATTGTTGGATAAAAAATGCGGTGGTTGTGTGAGATGTCAGTCAAGAAAAAGGAAGGGCGAAACAGGCTATCATTGCACGACACAGCCGTACACCAAAGACATTTCACCAGAAGACAAAGCCTGTGTCATTTACTGGGACAAAGAAGAGGAAAGAAAGTACAAAGCGTTAAAAGCACAGGACGAAGAAAACCGCAGAAAAGAACTCTGGAATATCTATTCAAAGCGAGAGCCGATAAAACTCCCAATCATAAATGATGGTTACGGAATAATTCCAGAATGTCCTATTTGTGGAGAGATGCCGTACAGCACTAAGCAGTGCCATTGGTGCGGTCAGAGGTTTATTCAGGATAAAGAAGTAGAAGAATATGAAAAGCCACTAACAAAAGAAGTAACTTGTTTTTCATGCGGTAGAAAGGTAATGGCAAATGTAAGTAAGTATAACGGACATATTAGTTATCATTGTCAATGCGGAACAAATTTTATCGAATAAGGAGGGCGAAAATGAGCTACTGTGACGGAACCTGTAAGTATCTGAATACAAGAAAGCACAAATGCGAATTGACAGGAGAAAAACTCGCATACATGAAATGGATTCGTGGAATCGAGTATTTAGTGCATGAACACAGAGGATTCTGTGAGAAAGATAAGGAGGACGCAAAATGAAATTATTTAAAACAGTAGATGAAAAATTAGCGGAAATTGGATTTACAAAAGTTGAAGAAGATAAATACGGATGTGAGTATGAGAGAAAAGATAAGAAATATGGATATACACAGATTGTATCTATTTTACATAAAAAATCCGGAAGGCACATCTTACAGTCTTATGATCCAGATTTAGGAGATAGCAAAGGAATCGGAAATACTTGTGTTGGCCTCACAGGGTATGAAATGAAATTGTTTATCAAAAAGATGAAACAATTAAAGATGTATTCAGGTAAGGAGGACACAAAATGTTAATCAGAAGTCAGAATAAGATGTCTCTGGTAAAGTTTGAGAATATTGTTATAAACATCAACAATATCAATGGCAAAGAAATCATTTGTTGGAGCCAGATGAATCCAGGAGAAGATGAATATATTTCATTGGGTCATTATTCCACCAAAGCAAAAGCCATGAAAGTACTGGATATGATCCAGGAAGCCTATGTAAATGGACATATTGATTATCAGATGCCAGCGGACAGTGAGGTGGTTGTATGATTACATTCTTATTAGGATTCACCCTTGGAACCATATTCGGAGTGGTCGGTCTTGTATGCGTAGCGATCATGTACGACAAGCACCACCCAGACGATTAGAAAGGAGAACGGTATGCTGACAAGAAATAAAAAGCTGAAAGACTACGGTATTCCGGCAGAGGACATTGAAAAACTGAATGCGATGCTGAAAGACTTCCCGGCAGAGTACGGATGCCTGCTTTCCAGTGCTGCCTTGTCAGCTTGCCCGAAAAACACGGTGATAGCGGATATGGTTATTGAGAATATCCTACACCGGAAAAGCTACAGGAAAATCAGCAAAGAAAGATATATCCCGATGAATCCGAAGGACTTCTACGGATACAGACGCAAGACCGTCGCTGTACTGTATGAGAGAATGCGGTTGTTGGGAGTGTGGGAGGATGAATAAATGCGTTTAATTGATGCAGACAAAATAATTGAATCTCTTGGGTATTCGGATATGGATTTTGCAATAGGTGCAGTTATTGACGAGCAGCCGACAGTTTTTGATGTGGGCAAGGTTGTGGAGCAGTTAAAAGAATTAAAAATGAGATATTTCTTGACAATTGCAAATACAGGCGATGCATATAAAGATTGTGCTTACGAAAATATTGCAAATACAATTGATAAAGCAGTCGAAATTGTGAAAGGCGGTGGAGTAGATGGCCGTTAAAGGGATTTTATTCAATACGGAAATGGTTCGGGCTATTCTGGACGGAAGAAAAAGCTGTACCAGAAGAATTGTAAAACCGCAATGGGAAGAGTGCCCGAATTGCAAATATGTTCACAACGAATACATATATGATAACCTGGCAGAGAACGTATACTGTACAAGATGTGGCTATCCGCTGGTGCCTGAAAGAAGAGCTCCCTATCAGCCGGGCGATATCCTGTATATCCGGGAAACATGGGAGCGTTTTGAATGTTGGAACTGTGAGGGAGACGAAAAAGGAAATTGCCCCAAAGAACCAAAAAAAAGCGTTTTGGATAAAACTTGTGGTTGCTACATGTATCGGGCAACAGATGAAATAAGTGGAGACGCGAAGTGGCACCCATCCATCCACATGCCGAAAGAAGCAGCACGAATTTGGCTAAAGGTCAAGAATGTGAGGATAGAGCGGCTGCAGGAGATGAGGCCGGTTGATGTGATAAAAGAGGGAGCTTATCCTGATTGTTGGGATTGTCTTAATACATACGAAGAAAGCGGTTCGCAGTGCTGTTATGGGACAGAAGAACAGTGCAGTCAATGTGATGGAGTGATGATGGAATGGGAAAAACTTTGGAACTCCACCATCAAGAAAACCGACATTGACCGCTACGGCTGGAATGCGAACCCGTGGGTCTGGGTGATCGAGTTTGAGCGGTGCGAAAAACCGAAGGAGGTGTGATATGAGAGAAATTCTTTTCAAGGCAAAGAGCGTTTATGATGGAAAATGGGTTGAGGGATATTACCTAAGAGATCAATATCACATAGGGGGGAAGGACATTATTTTTTATCGGAAGGATTCAGATCTGTTTACAATCTATACCGATATAATTGATATAGAAACCCTCTGCCAGTTCACAGGACTTTGCGACAAGAACGGGAAGAGAATCTGGGAGAATGATATCATCCAGTATGGCGCAGTTGCGGCTGTTGTTAAGTTTGGAGAATACGGTAATGGAAATTTAGGATTTTATGTAGGCTTTCCAGAAAAAACAAATTATCGAAAAGATTTCGCATATTGGGCGAAGAAAGTGGTAGTTATTGGAAACGTTTCTGACAATCCAGAATTATTGCAGGAGGTACCGGAATGAGTAAATCAGTATTAGTGATAGATACTCCAAAATCTTGTGAGGGTTGCTGTATGTTTTGTTATACCTATCACAGATTTCAGTGTTTAATAACTGGTAAAATAATTGAAAATTCAACTGATAGACCTGAGTGGTGCCCAATGCGACCGTTACCAGACAAAATCAAAACACCAAAACTTACAAGAAGTTACGACCTTGGATATAAAGATGGATATGATAAGTGTTTGGCTGAGATTACAGGAAGTGATTGATACATGAAAATAAATCGAAGTGAAGTAGTTAGAAAATGCGTTGTTTGTGGCAAACGGAAAGGTGTTGAGCTTGATATTGATTTTTATTCGGCGCTCTGTGTCAGTTGTTTTAGATATTCAGAAGAAGATTTTATTTGTGACGAATGTATAAGAAAATATGAAAGAGGTGAAGTAGATGAAGAGATTAACACAGGTAACTGAAATCGGCAATGCTTACTTTCCTAAATGCTTTGAAGATCCATGTTGTGGAATGGGAAAGTGCATTGATAATAATTGTAATCTGGTAAATGAAGTTTGCAAAAAGCTTGCTGAATACGAAACATTAGAAGAACAGGGCTTGCTTGAGAGATTGCCGTGTAAGGTGGATGAAAAAATAAAGGAGCAGATATTAAAGCTCTGCTCCAATAATTGATTCTTCAAATGTTTTTCCGTGATACATACGCTGCCTAACTTTAGAATAGTTAAGATTCAATTTTCTGCACCAATTTGTAAGTGTATCGTTTTCGTTTTTGTATGAAATGATAATGTTATTTTTCTTGTTATTTGCTTGAATACTCCATTCAACCCATCTGCAATTAGATGGAGAGTATTCGAGCGTGGAATTTTTTCTGTCTAATGTAAGCTTATCGGAATAACCATTATTGATAGACCAATTGTAGAAATTTATAAATCCATTTTCGCCTAACCATTCATCACAAACTGTTATTCCTTTTGCACCATACCATTTATACGATTTGTTATTAGGATTATAGCATCTTTTCTTCATATCATTATAAATGTTATATATGCGTGAATGGTTTCCTTGCTTTGCTTGATTGTGCTTATTATACAAACAACCGCAAGCTTTTGTATTACCAGATTTTAACAAATCTGCACGAACAGAAATTGTGTTTCCACAATCACATTTACAAATCCAATAAGGTCTGTCTTTTTTTGATGTATCACGACTGATTACTGTTAATTTATTAAATTTTTTGTTAGTTAAATCTTCTAATTTTGGCATATTCTAC
>ERZ1026884.182-NODE-182-length-45458-cov-80.357443_pt1 | contig 45458 bp, 70 predicted proteins | sample MGYA00380172_ERZ1026884 | MGnify/ENA primary metagenome ERZ1026884 (study PRJEB33269, sample SAMEA4719808) | human gut metagenome | biome: human-associated habitat; feature: organic feature; material: feces | place: Cameroon | collected 2013-10 ... | reverse complement strand
CAATATTTGTCGGGGCGACGGGATTCGAACCCACGACCCCCTGCTCCCAAAGCAGTAGAGCAATATTCGCAACTTATTGAAAATCAGCATATTTAGAGCCAGTACATTTAAATCTCACGGATTTCTCACGGATAAGCCCTTTTTTAACACTTTTGAAGTGTGCATTTATTGCAAAGATACGCAATTATTTAAAACTCTGCATATAGAGCCAAATTTTATTGCATGGCGCATCTTCGTCCTCAAAGAAGAATGCGTAAGCCGTTTCAATAATTAGTTCGGTCGTAAGCGTTTTATTCAGGTCTGCGTAAGCAGCATTGAACGCTACATACTTATCGTAATCCGTTACACATTGCTTAAACTGCAAATCTTTGGTAGCTTCAAGTACTTGTGCCAACGACCAATGCGCCCCATAGTGCTCTACACCATCTTTAGTGGTGTAGTATATGCTCTTGACCGCTTCTTCTGCACTCTCCTTGTCGAAGTGTCTGCATTTGCCTTTGCCTTCTCCCTTGCGAAATACCATATACAACCTTTCCATAATCATTATTTTTTAAACTCGTTTATAAAATCGCGAAGAACTGCACCAAGGCTCTTAACCTCATTCTCAATTCCTTCAATACGTTTGTCTTGGGCACGCTTTTCCGCAAATACTGGATTTAGTTCTTCAAGCAGTTGACTACAATTTGTAACCACCTGCTTATGCCGTTCAACTTGCGAGAGTGCATCTTCACTTGCTGTCTTTATGGCTTCAACCTCTCTTAGTATGCCGTCCTTATCTGTTGACAATACAAGATGCCCAGCATACGTTATTGTTGCAGTTTCGGGGATTGTGTATGTCTTAGTAGCACCATCTGCCTCTATGGTTATGTCTACAACAAGTCCAGTTGGCTGTGCTCCGAATGCTTTTGGTTGATTATCGAAACGAGGAACTGCAACACTTACTACCTTACCTTGATAATACTTCACATTCTCTTTGTCAAGGAAATAAATTGGATAGCCTTGTTTTATATCTTTGAATAGCATAGTTTAAATTATTAAGGAGTGCTACCCAGAAGAATAGCACTCCGTGATTACTTACTCCTACGTGACTTTTTCGACCTTTTTGTTGTCGTCAATAAATTGGTCTGAAATTCCTCTGGCTTCGCCACATAGGTTTTACCGCTTCTTCAAGTTGTTGCAGTTGTGGTCTTACCAAGTGCTGCAATCAAGGCTGCTGTCTGGCTTTGTTGTGACAATTCCAAACGCGCATCTTGATACTTGCGGTCTATGTCAGCATACCAATGGTTGTTCAAGGCATCAATTATACGCTGTGTGTTGTCCTGACCTGCACGTATAACATCGCACTTGTCTTGCGACATCTGATAGCCGACTGAACTAAATCCGCGCTCAACCGATGAGTTGACGAAATTCAGGTTTTGCTGCAAAGCGTTGGTCTGACCTTGAATAGCTATTTGATTCTCATAGCCCATCTTCAAGATACTCTGCTGAGTATTGCAGCAGCAATTCTGAATAGCTTGAACAATGCTTGCATCTCCTCTTTCAGCTGCATTGATTACACGCTCTGCGGAGAAGCCAACTTGACCTGCAACTTGGTCAATTGCCGAACGTACTGCGCAAACTCCTTGCTGCAACTGATTAAAGTCACAATTAAGGTTTGCTCCAAGTGTTGTTAGAGCATCGTTGTTGCCCTTGATAGCTTGCATAAGTAGGTCAGAATTGTGATTGTCCGAAAGCTGCGTTCTAAGGCTCTGAATCTGTCCTTGAATTTCTGCGTTCTGTACCGCATTTCCTCGGTTGCCCCATCCGCCAAAACCGCCATTACCGAACAAGGCAAGGAACATGATGTAAGCAAATGGATTGTTCATCCATTGATTACCCATACCTCCGTTCATCATTGCAGCCATCGCCATTGGGTCGTTGTTCTTGTTCGCCATTGCTGCATAAGCAAGGGCATCGCTGTTACCTCTGTCGCAACAGATTACTTTTTCAACTTCACTCATGATAATATCATTTTTTTGTTGTCGAGAAATATCTCCCGATGGCGCAAAGATGATGAATATTTGTTTGTAGGATACTTGTTACTTTTGTATGTTACATGTTAATTCCTTAACCTGTTTCCAGACTTCATCCTTTAAAATTCTTGCTGCAAGACCGCTTAACCTATATTTTGCGCTGTTCTTTAATGAGTTGATACGTTGTTGGCTCATACCGCTTAATCTTACAATATCGTTTTCTGTCAAGCCCAATTTAATCAATGTTTCAACTATTACGACACGTGTTATAACACAATTCTCAGCACGGCTGTTTGCAAGTTGTTCAAGGGTCAATTCACTTTCGTGCATTGCACTCTCTAATACCTTGTTGTATATTTCTTCTAGTCTTTTCATTGAAGTAATTATTATTGTTCATAAACACAAAACAAGAGGGGAGCACCTCGCTTGATGTTCCCTCTTGTAATAACAAAACAACAATAATAATTACTTTCTTTTATTGTAGATATGGTGGTATATAATCATCACGATTGATACCAGAATTGCGAATAGCACGTAGCTAAATAAGGATTGTAACCTGCTGGACGAGTGCTTCTCGATTTTTGTTTCTACATCCTTTGATTTAACCTTGTGCTCCTTTTCGACTTTGTTGTTTACTCTATTGGATATATGGTGTGCATCCGACAGAGCATTCTTGTTATGGTATACGTTCTTGTCGTGTATTACGTAAGTACCAATCACCTTGCCTAACGTATCTACAATTATGTACTTTTCAGTCCGTTCTACAATAGAATCTACTGTTTCCATTTTAGAAATAGTCTTTATTGTATCACGAACAATCACGCTGTCAGTCTTGACTATTACCACACTATCTGTGCTGCGCTCTACGCTCTGTATGGTCTTTCTCGCACAACTCTGCAAAAAGCCTGCGCAGATAATGAGTAGTAAACTGCAATATGTTAGCTTAAACCTTTTCATACTCTTTCTTTGCATCAAAGCAAGGGCAAGCTTTACCCTTATTGAAATCATGATGACCTACCACGCGAGCCCTCGGGTACTTTTTCTTCAGTCGCTTCACAAGTGCCAATAGTGCAGCCTTCTGCTGTATAGTGCGCGTGTCCTTAGGTGTCTTGCCATCATTAGCAAGTCCGCCAATATAGCACACACCAAGGCTTATGCTATTCACGCCAGCGCAGTGTGCACCAACTTTTTCCTCTGGTCTACCCTGCTCTACCTTACCATCTAAATCAACTACGTAATGATAGCCGATTCCGTCCCAACCTTGGGCGCGATGCCATCGGTCGATGTCTACCGCCCTGAAAGTCTTACCCTCAGCCGTAGCCGAGCAATGCACAATGATGTACTTTACCTTTTCTGCCAATAACTTTGCCATAATCGTTTTTTTTAAGTTTTAATTTATACTTCTTAGTTGATATTCCAATCTTTGGAATCAAAGAACAAAATATCTTTCAAAATCCTACAAGGATAAAAAGATATTTGTACCTTTGCAATGCTTACGCAGAATTACAAATTCCCCTTTCCTCATGGCGCATCATTCGTTGGTGCGTCATTTTTGTTATCTTTTGCTTCGTTTCTCTCGCTATAAACCTTGGTTACTCCAGCCGTAACAAACAAGCTTGCAACGCTCCCTACGAATGCACTTAATCCCATCAAGTCGGTGTGTATCGTGCCATTAACAACAACCTCCCAAACCAACACGAAAGCAGCGCATAGTAATAATAAACACCCAATCAAAGTTACTGCAACAAGAAAGAATGCCTTACTACTATGACCACTATTTACACGAACTAATTCTGTTATGTACTTAGTTAGTTTCATTGCTCTGGATGATGACTTGATGCACAGATGATTTGCGGAGGTTGTCTGTTAGGACATCCGTAAACAGTACACTTTTGGCTTTCGGCATACTGAAATTTGACTGTTAGTTCAGACATTTCTTTCTTCAACCTTGCCAACTCGTCACGCTGTAAGTTTAATTGCACGTATAGTGAATCAATCTTCTCGTTGAGTTCATCTTCGTGCTTCACCTTCTCTTCGTACAACTCGCGCCATTGCGCTGCATACTGCGTAATGTTGTCCGCTTCTGCCTTGCTCGCCTTAGCAGTTGCTTCGCGTTTCTTTGCATCGTAGAATATGAACACTCCCAACAACGGCAATGCTACTCCAGATACTATTGTGCATATCTGTTGAATTATTTCCATCGGCTCTTAATCTGTTATTTAAGTTTTGCTTCTAATGCTGCAATTCTATCCTCAAGACTTTTGATTTTTTCGGCTTGTGCAGCTGACATCAACCCGTCATTGCTTGATGTAGCAAGAGGTATTTCATCCGTGTAATCACTATTAAATGTATCACCAAATTGACTTAGAAGATATTTGCGTTTTGAGCTATCCCAGTGCAATCTATCACCAAAAAGGAAGCCCCAATCTTCTGCATAGCTTATCTCTTGTCGAGTACTATTCGTAAAATAGATAGCACGTTGGTAAACCTTCGACTTATTGAAAATAATTTGTCTTGTATAATCATTTTCTACATTCTGCATCATTGTAATGCTCATCGCACCATTCGCATACGTACAATGCACATGCACAATTTTAGAGTTGCCTGATATTTCAATATCTTTAAGGGCATCAAGTGCTTGTTCCTCAGAATCAAAGTTACCAAGGTCACGTGCATAAGCAGTTAAATTATCAAGATTTTTCTTATCCTCCGCTGTCATTACACCTGCCTTAGCAGTAGTTGCCTTAGATATGGGAAAACTACGTGTACCACCCGTAGTGAATATAGGAGTTACAATGTTCACCGCATCGGCTGTAGAGTTTTCTTCGCGGAGTGAAAAATTATCAAGCCTTCTGTACACATCCCATCGCATCAAACCATTACCACCCGTCCAAGCAGGGGGCAGCCATACTTGACTGTAATTCTCGGCATTTTCGTCATTATTCGCGCCCCAATGTTTGAATCTGATGAACTTGTCATAGCCTCCATTCTGGTATATCCATATCTTGCCACTCAATGCCGTGTGCAAATCGTCACCACTTGCTGAATAAATGTAGTTCTTAGTTGTGCCATTAACCGAAGTCTGTGCAGTAGGTATGTCTGTCCTTACATCATCGTATATGGTTTTCCACGCTTCCCATGCTCCTTTTTTATAGTATCTATAAGCAATGGTCACGCCTTCGCCCGTGTTAGAACCTATCGCGTTTTTACGAACCATCAAGCTGCCTTCAATCCACACAGCCGAGATTTGCTCTTTGGCACTCAATAAGGAGAATGTCACAAATAATGGCACACCACCCAAATAAACTACATAACGACCACTCTTCAAGCTGTCATAAGTAAGCCCGTCCAAGTAGGTGTTAAAAGCTTCACTTGAATCAAAGCTGCCCAACGAACCCCTTAACCAAGGTTTAAGACTTTCAATGTAGGTCTTATCCTCCACTCCCATTATACCTGCTTGCGATGTGGTGGCTTTAGATAAATCCTTTGTCTGCGTTCTGAATGTTTCGCCATTTCGCGAGACTATAATGCCATCAGTAGCAAGACCTTCTGTTTTGTTTAACCGTGAGAGAACCTCACTCAATTTAATTGTTTCCATCTTACTTATTTTTAATTTGTTTAATTGATTTTTCCAAGCTCGAGAACTTAGAATATATTGCTTTTTCGCCCACCATGTAAACTGGGCTATCATAAGGTATATCCATCTTTCTCTCGTAGCCTATAATTCGGCTGTCACGATAGCCATTTTCAAAGAATGCAGCATTCCATAGCTTTACGCGTTGACCGATTTTAAAGATATTCTTGTTGCTTTCGTCAAGCCCTGAAGCACTATCATCTGTACGTATCGCAATCCCTCTTTCATCAGTCAGCACAACACCATTATCATCAGTCACAAGCGTTTCATTCGCAAGTCCGTATGTGTAATCTGAGAACATTGTACATTCGTATGTAGTAGGGTCAATATTCATCTTGTCAATCTCGAATCTTGTCCTTTCTGCCAATCTTCTTTCCGCATCTTTTATAAGACCAAGGTCTTCTATTCTTGAAGCGTCCCACCCAATCAAGATAAACTCATCGCCTAATTCTGGGTGCATCGCATCACTTGGCAAGTAGATACCCCCATCGAATTGTTGACGCACAATCTGGAAGTATTGTTGTGGTGGTTCTTCTTGGTTGAATATTGCTTTTGGATGGAATATTGCTTCAAAGGTCAGCCCTGATAAAGCACCCGTTTGGAATTTGATTTCCAACTTATCTGCTGTATCGAGCTTGTAATCCTCATCAAAAGTAAAGTCGTCAGTATGTATGTAGTATTCAGTATACTTAATATCGGTCTTTTCGTCACCTTCGTAAACATACTGCGGCTTTGATTCTATCTTCGTGATAGGGCTTTTTATTCGAGGATATATATCGTCAAAGACCAAGACTTTCTCGACAAGGCTGTTGAAAGGAACATTGCTCGCTTCGACATAATAGGGTGCTGGAAGAGATAAACGTCTTTCCGCTATTGCTTTAATGCTTTTGGAGTTCTGAATATCCTTTTCGCTGTCGAAGTACCACGATGGCAACTTGCTTTCAATGATGTTGTCAATCGTGACCTTTATACCTTCATACTTACGTATTCCCTTAAATTTGATATAGTTCGTGCCGTAATCAGGAAATAGTTCTGCGGATGTTATTAAGACCGCTTCCACAGTGTTTAATCCTCCTTCTACTTGATATTGAACGGCAATTCTCGTAAGAACCTCTTTTGAATTTCTGTAATAAGACAAGGTATCAGCAAATACCCCCGAAGGATAACCAATTCCAAAATTTATAGCACCATTAGCAGACGAGTTTGAATATTGTATCCCAACTAATATCTTAATGCTAATATTTTGCTCTTTGGTTAAAGTGAATGTTGGAAACGTAATATTACCAAGATATTTAGAACCTGACTTGTTATTACTACTTACAGATATTTGGGTTGTAGACTTTATAACTGACGTGATTGCATTTTCAACTGGTACATCTACTCCGACATTAAAAGTCTGCTTAGAACCATCCTTATCACCACAAAGGATTACAAAAGCAATTACACTATACGAGATAGACCCCGTACCAATAATTTCTGCAAATGAATAATCTAAACAGATACCAAATTTTGTTGATTTAACATTTTTGTTTAAGTAGAATGTTGTGTCTTTATATTCACCTGAACCTAACACGATTGAAGATGATTCAACAATCTCTGTTCTACAATAAATACCACTTGTTCCTGAAGGTTTTAATGTGCCTAAAGTACCCGTTTTCAGATTGAATATAGGGTCTGAGTTATCAAGTCTATCGCTTTTATTGAAGAAATTCGAATACAGAGGTTTGTCAGTTTTAAAATAACTATAATTATCTTTGATTTGCGGATTATCATCCAAGATAAACACAGCGTCACCCTTGCCGTAGTTCTTGGGCAAGTTCTTGTCCGAACCGAATGCGTAAACTCGCGTAGCATAATCTGTTTCAGACTTAGAACCACTCATCGAAACAACATTTTCACCCAACTTAAATTCAATCGCTTCACCTGCATCTTGGCACTTACCGAATTTGATAACATTTCCTTCAACCCACCATTCTGCATCCCATTCATCTGCAATCTGGTTTAACGCTTCAATGAAGTTTACCGATGAATAGGTCATGGTCTTAACTTCATTGAAATAAGTTTCTGTAGACACATCTTTGTCGAAATCCTCCTTATTATAACGGAAGCCCTCCTTGTTAAGGCATCTAACTAAGGTGTCGACTTGGTATTCAAGGTTTGCAGTTAGGCTAAATTCTGCTTCCTTTACACCATTATCAGTATCTGGCGAGTACTTGTAGATTTTCAGCTGCCATGCTCGGTAGTATGCTTCAAATTTAAGCTCATAGTTATAGCCATCCGTACTTTCATCGTATGATGGCTGTTGTGCTTCGATTATATAGTACTTCTTATCATTCCACGTAGTGTATGACCCAATCGGAAAATAGATTGGGTCTACACTATTGAAATGCAGTTCTATGTAATCTTCTTGCATAAGAGTAAACTTTTCTACACACCCTTCGTAAATTTCGGGCATATCGTAAAGTGGTTTCGTTTCTGATGGGTCGTATATTGTCATACTGTGAATCTGTTTATCGGATTTGGCTCATAGAACTTAAACTTAGCGATTCTTAAAAGCCTACCATCGTGCAGTTTATAATCTGTTGCATCAGTCACTTCGCGCAATATAAGTTTGAAGCCACATTTTAATTTCGGCACACTGAAATCAATATATCCAGCTGCATCCTCAGATAACGCGTTAAAATTATATATCAGACTTTCGTAGTCACTTCCTTCTACGGCAATCTGAATTGTGAACTCGCGAGATTTTACATTTGGATATTTGCTCGGAACAACTCTATCGCCATCCTCTAAGCGACTTGTGTTAGAAACATAGTCCTTAAAGGCGAGAGCTCCCGTGAGCGTTTGGTATGCACCTTTAATAAGGTTAGCTTTATACTCGCTCCATAAATCCTTGCCATTGATTTTTGCTTGTCCAATCATATCGCTTACATATTTCTTGTGTTCTTTTCGATTTTAGTCAATTTCGCGTTCATCGTGTACAACTCATTTGTATTCTTTTCGATTGCAGCCAAATGGCTAACCGATGTGCGCTGAATCTCAATACTCTCATCGTAGTACGCATTACGCTTATTCTCGATTGTTACAATAACTTGCAAACCATCGTTAATGCTTACCAATGTAGCAGCGTCAATGAGTTGTTGGTTGCGTATTGAATACAGAGCTTCGTTGGTCGCAAGCGCACGACCGCTAAGTTCTTCGATACTCTCTTCTGACGCAGTAGCGTAGCCACCTGACTTACTACTTTCTGTTGATGATTTACCAAGCCCTACATTTTCGGTTATTTGTTTCCGTTCTTCGTAGAACTGATTGCTCATTTCTTTCGCTTCGTCAATGAACTGCTGTTTCTGCGCTTCAGAAATTGTGCCGTTTCCTGCTTTCATTGCTGCTTGATACCTTTCGGTGTAATCCTTCATCCATGACTTAACCTTTTCGCCCATCATATTCTCAATAATCGCGCTTCGGATTTTGTCTTTGAAATCAGATACCCAATCGTCTGCACTCTTACTCATGTCTGTTAGTGCGCTCATAAAGTTTGAATACATGTCATCAAACTTTACGCCAGTAAGTTTTTCAAGAACGTCTTGTGTTGCATCATCCAAAGTGTCTTGTTTATCTATAATGCTATCAAGATATTCTTGATACTTTTCAGGAAGTTTGACCCACCATTCAGTATAGTTTTCCTTTAAACTTTCAAGTTGCTGTTTGGAAAGGTCTGCCAACTGAGAAACATCAGTAATTGAAGTGCCAACTGTTCTTGATACATCAGACCAAGTAACACCTTCAACACTTCCTTTCATTTTTTTGTTAAACTTATACCCTGCTGAGTGCGAACCTTTCTTCCAAGCACCAAGAAATTGTTTTGCAATCAATTGCGTTGCTTTTAAATCGGTTTTTGCGAGTTCAATGTATTCTTCTCCAACTTTTTTTGCTTCATCGCCATACGATAGGGAAAGGTATTCTTTCTTCTTTGAAATTAGAGAAGTCCACACCTTATCAAGCTTTTCGTACTGTTTAGAAGCCTTTCTGTAAGAGTTCCAATTATCACGCATACCGAATGCATCTCCAAAACCTCTACCAATACCACCAACAAGATTCCATATACCTTTTCCAATGTCAGCGAAGTACTTACCGCTTCCTATTTGACTAAGCAATGTTTCTATAATATTGCCAACCTTTTCAAGCAATGTTCCTGCTAAATTACCAATACCGCCTTCAAGGTCATCGCCCAAAATATCTAACACAGAAAGAACAGCACCAATAGCTTGTGTCCATGCATTCGGAATTGCTTGCAAAGCTTGACCAGTAGCTGCGATAGCCTTGCTTGTTTCTTTTTGAGCTTGCTCTGTTTGTCCTGCGGATACTGAATTAGATTGAGCATCCTTTTCTTGTTGTTTTGCAGTTTTATTTGAAGCTTCCTTAACATGTTTAAAAGCATCAACAAGAGATACGATACTATTGAACGTACCGCTAAGAGAACCTGATTTCAGATTTTGGAATACACTTGTTATTGTATCGAATGAAGAAGTCAGATTCTTACCATGTTTCTTTACATCATCCCTCGACTGCTTTGTTATATCTGTTTGAGTTCTAACAGCATTACTTGAATCGTCTGCGTTTTTCTTTGCTGTTGCATAGTTTTCTTGTGCGCTTTTTAGATTCTTTTGTGCTGCTTCAAGATTTTTCTGTGCTGCTTGTATATCTGCGTCTTTTCCAGATTCCGTTGCTTGTTTTAGTTTCTCTTGTGCATCAGCAAGTTCTTGAGTTTTTTGCGCTTCAACATTCTTAGCTTCAATAAGAGCGTTTTGCGCCTTTATCTCGTTATCTTGTAATACTGAAAGCGTTACTAATTGTTTTCTATAAGCATCTACAGCCTTACCGAATTTCTTGAATGAACCAATGATTTGTGGACCAGCTTCTTTCTCGAGTTTATCGATTGCTTCCGATATAGCTTGTTTATCGTTAGCTCCTAACTCTTTGTATTCGTCTGTCTGAGTATAGGCTTGAAGATTAGCGAGTTGTATTTTTGCCATCTTGCTACTCATCATTCCAATATCAGAGAATACGCTACTCCAATCAATATTTGACTTTAGTTCACTTGTACTAAGGGAAGATTTGTTTTGTTTATATTCTTCATACTTAGCTTTGTATTCTGGAGAGTTCTTATCAAGTCCCTGCGTATCATGCAAGAACTTTTCTTCAAGTGCTGCACGCTTTTCAAGGAATGTTCCGTACTTCTGGTAGTACTCGTTCCATGCGTCTTTGGACTGAGATACCCAATCTAATTGCGCTTTCGCGTTCTGACGCAACTTGTTTAGCTCGTTCTTCTCAGCTTTCGAGGTTGCCTTCGCTAACTGCTCTTCAAGTTCGGTTATGTCTGCTCTTAGCTTGTTTAGCTTATTTTGTTTTTCGACTTCTTGCTTGTTATATTCTTTAGCAAGTTCATCGATAGTACTTCTATTTTGAGCGTCTTGCTTAAAGTCTTTTAATTGATTAAATTGTTCATTTATTTTATCAATCTTACCTTTGTCCAAATCTTTATCTTCATTCCACTTAGACACTCTACCGCCACGTGCTTTAATCAATGCTTGCGTAGCATCAAATTCAGCTTTCTGTCTTTTTTTCTCTGCTTCAACTGCTTTTATACGTTGCTGTTCGATTGCAAGCAATTCTTCTTTATTTTGCTGTGCTTTTTCTGCCCTTGTACGTGCGTATCCATCTTTCATCGCTTTAATACGAGCATTTGCCACATTTTCTTCAAGTGATACATTAGCAGCAGCTTCTTCAATAGCATTTTGATTAACGACTTCCGCCAATTTACCTGATGCTGACGTTATCGCATTATGCTGATTTAATTCTCGTTTTGAAGCACTATTTGCTTTAGAGTTCATACTTCGTATATTAGCTGCTTGCATACGGTTTAGCATTCGTACAGAAGCATGTGCTTTAGATTCTGTAAGATATATTTCCGTTTGAAGATTTCTTTCTTCGGATAATTGGCTAAGATTCTTGACGTGCATGTCATTTTGTGCTTTAGTAATAGCCAATCTCTTCTTCGCTATATCCAACAAACCACTTTCATGCGTACCATCAGCTAATTGTCTACCATAATATAGCTGCAATTTCATTGCTTTAAGCTTTTCTATCGCTGCGTCTTTTTCTTTTCCTTGTAGCGAATAAATCTTGTTTTGCTGCTCATCAATTCTATCTTGCAGTTTTGCATTACGTAGTTTCGTTTCACCTTCTTCTTTTGCTAAGTTTAGATTTTCAAGAGCTAATTGTGCTGATTTCTTTGCATTTGGAATAAGATTAGTGAATGCTTTTGTCAAAGAATTACTCAATTCCTTATCCGTAAACAAACCTTTAACAGTTGAATAGGCTGCACCAATAGCTGAAACCCATGTTTTGTTATGACTTATAACAGCTTGCAATGCTTCTTTAAAGCCAGTGCCCATTTGGGATGCACCTTGCTTAATAGCTTCCCAACCTTTTTCTATATCACCATTTATAACACCCCAAACACCTTTAAAGATAGCACCAAAACCAACAACTAAATCTTTAACCGCATAGAAGCCATTCTTAAAGGTTGTAACAAAGTTTTTTATAAATACACTCACAGCTTTATTAGAACCCGTGAGAGTTTTAAACAGATAACCACCGAATGCGACTACAATATCAGTAACAGATGCCATAATACTGCCAAAGAAAGCAGATATTTGAGCCATTTTCTTTTGACCTTCAGCACTCTTGTTTAACCACGTATGAACTGCTTTTAGGTATAAGACAATAGCTCCTAAAACAGCACCAACTGGAGTTGCAATAAAACGCAATGAAGCAAGCGTTAATTGCTTCATTCCTGCAATGCTATTACTAAGTGGAATCCCCATTCCGTCAATCTGAGAAGTAAAAGACGAAATTACACCCTTAGCACTCTGGAGTTGGTTGTTTGCAAAATTAGAAACACCATCACCAAGTTGTGAGATTTTTTCCTTTAACCTACCCCATGCAGAAGTTTGTTGCTCAGCCCTTTGTGACACATCAGCACTAACTCGCCCAAAGTCAAGTAAGTTTTGATTTGCTTGCTTAGATTGATTTTGAAGTTCTACAAGTCGGTTCTTTGCATTGATTAAACTCGTTTCAAGTTGTTGTATTTGCGATGCAATCTCGGTTGCAGAGGACATATCTCCTGCCTTTACCGCGTCTTGCATTATTGTTTGAAGGTTTTTTATTTGACCTTCGAGTGCTTGTACAACATTCTTCTGTTCATTATATGCAGTTTGTGCCGTTGCAGCAGCAGCAGCGTATGATGCTTGTACGTTCTTAATAGTAGAAGATACAGCTTCATTCTTAGCTCGCACCTCATCTGCTCCTTCAACAATATACCTCGTTTCTACTGTTTGTACAAGATTCCTTACACCATTTTCACCAGCAGACGATGCGTTTGCACTATCAGCAGATAATGAATCAATAGCACTTTGTTGTGACTGTAAGTTTTGTTGAAAGGTATTAAAGGATTGGCGCAATGCTTCTATTTTTTCCGTTGCAGTTGTAGCACCGCTTACAACATTGTCAAATGTAGGTTGTGAAGATTGAGCTTCTTTGTACGCTTGTGTTAATTCTGTAATTTGGGCTTTTGCTTTCTTTTGTTCCTCTGTGAAACCATGCTGTTCATTCTTTGCGAGTGTAAGGCTATCTTTTGCTTCGTCAAGGGCTTCTTTTGCAGCCTTTATTTCGTTCGTATTACCGCTTTCTTTAGCTTCTTTGTAAGCACGAGCATAATCTTGTACTGCAGACGTTATATCTGCTATAACGACCTTTTGTTGCTCTATGGTCTGCCCAAGTTCAACGAAATTTGCCTTTGCTTCATTGAGTTTGTTGCCTATTTCCGAAACGGACATACCATTCACAGCCCTACCGAACTCGTCAACTTGCTTTTGCATTGAAGATAAACTTTCATTCATCCCTTGCACAACTTCGTTCGTTTTAGACTGCATATTCATTATGGTGTCAACCCATTCTTGCGCACTCTTCTGAATATCACTTGCATCAATCGTGGCTCTGATGCCTATTGCGCCATCAATATCTTCCATTTTGTATCTTTACATTAGTGACGCAAAAAAGCTATTACCATTGTCATTCTTAGCGTAGCTCTTGCGCTTTGGTTTTACTTGATTTGTGTTATTATTGCTTGGTTGCTCATCTTCATTATCTTCATCTAAAGGCTTGATAGAAGGGATTGCTGCATTCAGCAAGAGCAAATTGAGATAGCTGCGTTTAAACACTACCTCATCGTAGCTCATGCGGAAATACTTCATTACTCCTCCGATGAACCCCCAAGGACTTGTGCTGCGCGAGTATTCGTCGTCGTCTGTTTTGCACCGCGCAGGAAAGTCATAGATTGAAAAAAAAAGGGTGCATTGAAACTTTGTGCGCAGAACGCAATAACTTCGTTATAGCGCGTCATTGTGGTTTTCTTAGCAATGTACCACCCGAATAAAAATCTTGCAATAGAGCTGCGGAAAATGGCTTTTATGACAACCTTTTGCAACACTCTAATATCCTTGTGCATAGATAACATCTTTTCGATGCCATTAAATGTGCCCTGAATATCCAGTTGCTCACAAGTGTTTACAAGTTCTCCAATTTCCCAAATTTGGGCGAGCGTTAGAGGTTTTATGTGTACGGGTAACAAGCCAAACCTAATCCAAGTACCCTTTTCACTAAATGTTTCTTCTGTGCTTATCTTCGTCATTTATTTTTTGATTTTAATTAAAAAGCGACACAGCGGTATGACCCGTTGTGCCGCCAAAAAAAACATGAATGAACACTCACACAATACGTTTACTCTTTCGCTGCTTTAGAATGGTCATGTCCCGTATTGCTTGATGTAACACCTGCATCGGGTTTCCATCGAGTAGAAGGCATTTCATCACCCGTAAGAACATCAAATACCGCTTGCTTTGTACATTCGATATTGATATTAGGGAAACCACTCTTACCGATAGTACCAGCCTTAGTTACAACGAGTTTCATGTTCGCCCACTCGAAAATCTTTGAGGGGAACTCATCTGTGCTCTTTGTTTGAATCTGGACGGCATGATTCTGCAACTTAAATTTAGGGTCTTCCTCAATATATCCGTCTGAACCCTCTTTGTAGCCGAAGAAAAACATTGCAGCTTCCTTACTCATATCGTATACCTGAACAGTAAAGCCCTCTGTACCTGCGTCACTTTGCAACGTAGCGTAATAGGTATCACTATCCTCAATCTCGATATTGTTTGTCGAAGGTGCTTGGTCGTTAAAGCTAAGAGAATCCTTAACGATTGCTTTTAGTCTAAATTCCTCCCACTTAGAAGGAAATGCAGGGGTAGCCGTTAGCGTATCACCGCCAAGGTTACCACCCTTTACGTTAGGTTTGTCAACAAGTGGAGCAAACTTAATATGCTCAATACCGTATGCACCAGTTTTATTTGCCATTGTCGTTAAATGCTTAGTTTGTAAATGTTACTTGAACTCTAAGATTGACGAAGTGAGTATTATCAACGTCTTTAATGCAGTTACTATCAGCTTCTAAGTGATACAAACTACCATTGATAATAAGCTCACGCTCGTCATCTTCGGTCGTGGTGTTCTTTGGTGGAATTAACTCCATCACGCTTTGACTTATTTGTTGCAGTTTTAGCGTATCAGGCATTCCGTTATTCAAGTCTGGTACGTGAATATTGACATTCACAATGCAACTTGTATTAACCCACGAGCCGTATGAGATTGAAAGGTAATTCAAGCAGATGTAAGGTAATGCGTAATTCACGGGCTTCTCTATTTTGAACACCGCTACGTCATTTATCTTCTTGCTCAAATATAGCGCAAGGTCTGTTACTGCTTGCATTCCGTTCATATCTTGTTATCCTTAATGTCTTGTATTAGTTTTTTGATTTGCTCATCGAGGAATCCTTGCACGAATGATATTACATTATAGCCTTTCGCTTCAACGTATCGTGCGTATTCCATTCCAGCTACAACCACGATTTCCCACAAAGAGCTTTTCGTATCAAGTTTGCCTAATGCTGTTTGAGCAGCACTCTCGCCCTCAGCACTACCTCTGCCATCAAAACCACCACTTGTAACTTCCTTGCTTTCAAAGAAAATTTTAAATCCAATGCTTCCACGAAGATTGCGTGTGTGGTCGTCGTACCCTCCGCTATCACGTGAAGGGTAGGTATCGCGAGCCATATTGCAAGCTTCTTCGGCAATGACTGTCAATTCCCTTAGGATGCGAGTGTCAAATTGTGGTTTCTGGCTGCTTCTCTGTGAACCAAGTTTCCTCAGCACCTCATCGAAACCAAAGCTTTCTACTTTAGCCATAACTTTAGCCAATTTCTTAATGTGACAAATCCAATCACGCGAATATCCTTATCAATAGTACCATCTTTCTTTGTAATGTGTACCAAATCATTTTCGCGAGGGATATTGTCATTGCTCTTTGGTTTTCGTAGGAAAATCGTGTAAGAATAGGAGTAATCATGCCCATCGTGTCCGCTTATCTTAGCTGCAGAATTGTTGGGGATAATCTTGCATCTACCAAGCTCAAGCCATTCAGTTGTCTCTGTAGGGTTGAGTTGTTCGTCTGTACCCTCTATTCTTTTTTGTAGTTGGATAGAATCATCGAGTTTCATATACTTATTACTTTAATTGTGTTTTCGCTATCATCAGCAAGAACGAGGTCTGCTGATATTCCTGCGTCATTGGCTATCGCTTGAATAGCTTTGTCAATCTTGGTAATAGCATACGATTGCGATATACCTCCGATATTTTCGCTTTCAAGAACTCGCAATTTCGATAAGCATAACATCGAAGCAAGTGCAACACACTTTTTTCCCTTTAAAGAATAAGTGTCTTCGGGAGCACATTCCCCGAAGCGTTCTCCTGCATCTATCAATGCTTTATCCAAGCTATCATCAGACACACTATAAGGTTCAATAGTGGCTGCAACTGCTTCTCTGTTATTCATAACTCAACAAAAAACATTCTATGTAGTTTCTACTTAATTATCTTCTGTTACTTCACCCGTTTTGTCTGTTTCAAGAATGTAGTAGTTATTCTTGCCAGTAAACACAGGGTGCGCCCACATCTCATAATCAATAAAACGTCCCTTCTCATTACGCCACATACCAACTTGGTTGTTGTCGTATGTTGAGTAAGTCTTGTTGGGTAGGGGGTCAACCGATTCAAGAGTGTCAGCAACTTTCAGCACCGCAACTGTATCAGCGCACTGGAATACAACGCGGTCATCCTTCGTCATGTTCGTTGATGTACCATCAGCAAGAATGCAGTAACGCTCCTTCTCGATTGTGATTGTCGGTAACAGAATCGATTCGAGATACTGGTTTACTTCGTTATAAGATACTCGTGCAGCTGATACATCAACCTTGCCAAGTTTCAACTTGAATACATCACGCAACTGCTTTGATTTGCACATTTTACGGAATGTACGCATGCTCATACGCATCTTCAAGACAGTTTTACCGATTGAGCCAAGGTAGTCAATAATTTCTTGAATATCGTCAAGAGGAACAGAAGTTTCTGAACCCCATGCAGCAACTTTCGCATAAAACTTCTTAACACCAATCTTATAGGTGTAAGTTACGCCTGATTTTGTGTTATTGCTGTCGTTTACGGTCTGTGTGCCGTTGAATAAGCCCTCAAAGTAGAGCATATCAATACGCTTATGAGGAGCGATTACAGCCTTCTCAAACGGGTCAAACAAGAACTTAACCAACTTAGCGAACTCTAAGTCACGCTGCTCCTGCGAGAACGAATACATCTTGTCTTTATATCGTTTTTCGAGGAAATAGTATTGGTCAAGTCTATCGTTATCCATTTGCCACTCATCGGCAATACGGCTCAATGAACCAATCAACTGCTTTGCAGTTGGCATCTGGTGAGTGGGCTTCTCGCCATTCTTGTCAATAACAGAACCAACCATTGCTGCTGCATATTCTGCAACATAAGTATTATAAACCTTAGATGCACAATATTCAGGCGAAGGCATTTCGCTCTTCCACTCGGCAACATAGGTTGAGTTCTTCATCTGCTCTTGAATAAAGGAGTCAAAACGCTTCGGCTTTTCAATATCTTTGATTAAAGTATCCATATTTGTTAATATTTTTGTGTTAGTACTTAAAGCTTAAACGCATGACGCGAAGTGAGTGCAGTTTTGATTGCGTCATTGATGTAGTAAGGCAATGTATCTTCCTCAATTTCGTATGCTTGTAGGGTTGGTGTGCAACTCTGCATGCCGTCCAATTCGACTGTTGCGTAATTAAGACCTACGACATTTCTTGCATTACCATCATCAAGGACTGCTCCCTTATCGGCTTTCTCCGCAAGTTCAGCGATTGTGAATTTGTCAAAGTTTTCATTGCTTGAGTCAATAGCACTAATGGCAGAACCTGCGATAGTGTCGCCAACCATAAAGTTATGATTCTTGTCAACCTTGATTTCCGTAGCCGATTTAGTTGCGTTCTCGTACACCTTCGCAGTTTTGCACAAAACGACCTTTCCGCTTGAATTAAGCGCAAGGGGAGCACCCTTAGACAACCATTTCAAGGTTGCAGGCAACTTAGATTGGTCAATAGTAAAACCGCTCTGTCTACGCACGCAAGACTTTTCATCCCAAACACCTTCAGGGATATTAGAAGGGATTGTTTCTTTGTAAATCATCTTTTGTTCGTTTATTTGTTAGTTACTTACTAAGACTTAGGGGCAAGAGCCTTCTGTGCATCTTGCATTTTCTTCAGAAAATCTTCATCCGAATCTGCACTACCATTGCCAAGAGGTGGTACATCGGAAATTCCCAATGATGACAGAATTTCTTTACGCTCTTCCGCGTAGTCTTGTTCAATCTGAGAAGCAAGATTGTCTGCATCTTCCTCTTTTTCAAGTTTGTAGCGTGCAACGAATTTGCTGGGTATGTTCTTTAGTTTGCTATGTGCAGACAAGATACCTGCAAGTCGCTTATTCTGCTCTGCTTCCTTGTAGGGTTTTAATGCGTCAGCAATACCCGTTCTAAGCATTTCTTCAACTTGTTCCTTTGTCAAAGTTCCTTCTGGCTTTTTCGGCTCGGGCTGTTTAGGCTCTGGCTTAATATAGCCTTTGTACTTATTTTCAACGGCAGATGCACAACGATTACCGAACTTCTGCATAAAGCCTACATAAACCGATGCACCGCTTGCAGCGTTGTTAATATCGTCCTCTGTAGAATCTTCTGTGAGATTTTGACCAACAATGTCTGCCAACTCCTCAAGTTCCGTTTGGTTAAAACCCTTGTCATGATACAAGGTTTTCAGCGCGTTAATCAGTTTCTTCTTCATTAGATTTTTTATTTATTGATAATCACAAATGTAGATAGTTATGTTTGTTGCTCTTGATGTTGAATTTAGATTTTCGCTATTTTCCTTGCATTTTCCTTATTTTGGAACGCTTTTAGTAGTTTCTTGACCTTGTTTGCGGAATAGGCATTTGAATTGTTTATCCTATATATGTGCATTCCCAATCTTCGCAAACACGCACTTCTGTTGCTGTCAAGTCGCTTTTGGTTGTCCGTGAAATGGTATTTACCATCTACCTCAATAGCAAGTTTGAGAGTTGGTATGTATATATCTATATAAAAGCACTTTCGTGCCGTTCTAACTGGGTACTGCCTTATAAATTGCACATTCAATGCGCTTAGTATTCTACACACGGATTTTTCTGCCGATGTCGATTTGTTTAGTAGTTCATTTCTGTAGTTTGCCATAGAATTTTCGTTATTTCTGAGAAATCGTGATTTTTCTTCGTTTTTGAGGAAACATCCCTAACTCGTTGGTTTTCAAGCAAAAATACAGAGAAATTGCGAGATGTAAAAAATAAAAATATATTTAATATATAATTTTCTTATATTTTTATTTGGTAGAAATATATTTTTGTTATATCTTTGCAACGCAATTAAGAAATAAAATAAGAAACAATTTAAAAAACAAAACAGCAATGCTTACAGATTCAAACAAAATTAAAGAACCAGATATGACTGGTTGGAGCGAATGGCGCAAAGAGGACTACAAGAAAACTCAGATGTTGCTCAAAAAAAGATACAACTTCGGTTGGAGAAGAAAATAAAACAACTTAAAGCAAAACGACAATGAACGTAATTAACGACATCAACAGAATTGACACTCTTGAAAAATTCTTTCTCGATAACACAAAGGACTTGAAAGAAGAACTTTCAAAGCAGCCAGAACAAAGAAGTGCGGACGCAATTAGAATTGCAATTCTGAATCTAAAAATGATACAATACGAGTTCAAAAAAGCATTAAAGACCATTGCTGAGTACGATTTTGTTAATGACTTCTCTAAATAAAACGACAATGAAAACATATTGGTTTGAATTACTTGACGAAGACTTTCATGATTTAGGCATTGCCATAAAGGACGGAGACAATGTAGATGTCGCCATAGACGAAGCAAAGCGTAGAATAAGAGAATGTGGCATAACATATGCTGAATTATCCGTCAATAGCATGGATACGAATGATTTATTAGATGTTATCAGTATAGAAATTGAATTAGGGTAACCTTGGTGGCTCGGGTGGTTCGATTCCACCTTACTCACAAGCATGTACATGGACTGGTTACTGGATATTCTTTTCAGGTTTCTTCGCGACATTCCAACCGCAAAAAAATGGGCAGGAAGCAAACTGGGTAGACCACACCAACGTGGTGCGAGACAACGGCAAAATCCGAGACAACGTAACCGCCCCATATCGTGATTGGGTTGAGCAAAACAACTGAAAAGCCGATAGGAATGTGCAACGTATACCGCACATGAGTTCTTCAAGGGTTGGGCGATAACCTAAAGCGCATTTTTTTATTTGACTACAAACAAAACAACAATATAAAACCATACTACAATGGATAACAAATTTTTCGACTTCGACAAAGCAAAGGTGCAGACAATCACACTTGAACAACTTGCACGCACACACAAAGAAAATGATGTGTACAACCAACCTTTGAAAGGTATCTATCACTTCGATTTACTCAACAAGGTTATCGATATGTGCAACGAGCAGCATTTCAACGTGGAGGTTTACGACCTCTTTGCTGCACAAAATAAAGACCGCGCTCAGCCAGGTGTTGTGCTCCTCCCACAAGTGGAAGCTCAGTACGGAGATAAGGCTGTAGAAGCACACATCTTGCGTAGAGTGTTCGCGAATATTCGTATCACGGATTTTGACGATAACGATAACACGACCAACATTGCTGTCGCTTTTCACCAAAAAGGTATTCAAGCAGGGTTCGGTAACATGGTTAAGATATGCCACAACCAATGTATGCTCAATGCTGAGAGCTATATATCTACGTATGCTGAGAAGGGTACTGGTCGTGGAGATAAAGTTACCATTCAAGATGTTCTTGATGTTATCAAGTCATGGCTCGTTGACGCTCGGCACCTCATTGTGAGTGACCGCGAACGCATGGAACGAATGAAAGCCATTGAACTTTCGGCAGAGCAAGTCTTTCAGCTGATAGGCATGCTTACAACTATCCGCGTTAAATGCGATACAAGTAACAAGGCTATCAAAGCACCTTGTGTTTATCCGCTTAATCAAGCGCAAATTTCACGCTTTACCGAGCTGCTGCTGTTGAACTATCACGCAACGGGGAAAACTACTGTGTGGAGCGTGTATAACGCAGCAACGGAACTCTATAAGGCTGATAGCATGGAAATCCCTTCTTTGCTACCTCAAAACAGAGCGATGGTTAAATTCTTGGCTGAACAATACAATATCTAAAACAACAATGCAAGGGGAGCACAAAAACTCTCCTTGCTAAAAACAAAGCAACAATGTACAACAACAAAGATTATCAATACGCAATTAAATGCGGTTTAGACGTGCGTTTCGCCAAGAGTTATGCAATCACTAAGCGCGAGAATCCAGATGCTATAAAACGCGTAAAAACAACTCAGGGCACGCTCATTTATTTCGTTGACTGGATTTGTACCGATGGCAGCGTGGTTATGCTCAATCCTAAGACAGAATCATTGTATCACGAATTGAGATACGACACACATCCTGATGTTGATGAATGTGGTGTATTCTTTGCTTTCAATCAAGAGCAATTTGATAAAGGGTACAACCATCTTGTCGAACTCGGTTTTATTTCAAAAGGCGACAAAATCTCCAAGAACAAGAGTGGTGTTTTCGGAACACCTGAATCTATTAAAGCTTTCTATGATTTTTACGAAAAGAGGGATAAAGAAATACCAACTAAATGCGACCCACAAGAAGCTTACTTCTTTGAGTACAACAACTATGAGAGCATGATTGCTTGGGATGGAGATAAAGACGCGTATAACACAATAGTCAATTTGTGGGGGGAAGATGTGGCAAAAACAATCATACGAATTTACTAATACACAACAGCAATGAAAATAACAGTAGACATTCCGAAGAATGATTACGTACAACCTACAGAAGTACGTCCAGAAGTAGTTCAATACATTTGTGAAGCGTTCCTTGATACTTGTGTATGGCGTATATTCCATCCTGAAAGCCAAAACGCATATAGAGGTAGGACTCTATACGTTATGGTATCTAAACGAAGTAGAAAGGCATACGGATTTGGAGGATGTAAGGCATCAGACCATAACGAAAATATCAGATTTAATGGCGAAGAAATGAAAGCAGCTTTTAAAGCTCTTCGTGAAGCTGGGTATCACATGTTCCGCATCTACGAATATGGTTCGTGGAAAGGCTATATTTGCGATAAAAAGCCTTTTATTCAAGATGGAGAAGAAGTTACAACATTCGATGACTTTATAGATTAGCACGATATGAAGGCAAAAGACATGTTATTAGAGCTAAACAGAGGTTCGATATTTAATGGAAACGCATTCTTGCGCGAAAAAAATTTAGGCAAGCGTCTAACTATCTTGAAGGGCAAACTTATCCCCAGTGCTCTGTATTATAGCTCATTCAATATGGCTGCACTTATTGATGAGCCTGATGTAATACTTACCCTATGCACCAACGAAAAACAGTATCTTTGGAAAATTGAATAACAAAGTGAGTTATGAAAGCATACCAGTTCCTCTTACACACAATAAATAGAACTATCTCTTCAACAGATATTCTTTTAGGTTGCAATCTTGCAACGTATGCGGAACAGCACAAACACAGCATAAGAATCCTGAAAGGTAAATTTAAATCGTGTCTTTATTTCGTCAGCAAAGACAAGAAGGCGTTACCGCAGCAACCTGATGTAATAGAGAAGTATTTTGAAACAATGCTTTATTTTTGGGAAATTAAGATGTAAAAATAATCATAAAAACTTGCAAGGTATGGCTAAAATCCATACCTTTGCAATGGGGATTCCGTAGCTAATGACTACCGATTCCTCGACAGCGGGGGTCAGCAATTATTGCTGACCATCCGTTTTTTTGAACAATAGTTTTATTTCGCCATCTTGATATCGAAGCCAAATTTCTTCTATATCTTCACCATTATTTATTCGATTATAAAGTCCTCTCTTCATAAAACGTTCAGTTAAGTTTGGTTTATCTATCACCAAACGATTGCTTTGTAAGAGACCATCTTTAATCATATTCCTAAATGCGTTTTTTGGATTGTTCGATATAAATCCTTCATGCTCATACCACTCTCCATCAACGTTCAAATCTGGGCATTTACCCTCATATTTAGTGCCGATTAAAGATTTATAATACTTTGAATACTCAAATTCAGGAGGACGCTTCATTTTGGGGGTAAGAATCACTCTTGAACCATTCTTTGCAAAATGTTCTGCCACTTGTATTAGTTTATTAAAATCATTGTCAGAATGATTTACAAATTTAGAGATGGCTATAACCCCATCACCCTTGCGATATGTAATCTCATCAAGGTTTTTCCAATATCGTTCAAACCAAGCATTTTTTATAGTTCTTATTTGCTTATCAGTTCTCGCTTCATGACGAGCCTTTGCAGCTGCAAGTATTTTCTCACGGCTTGACATTGATTCTGTCCCTTGCTTCTCCTCCCATCCGAGCAAATTCCCTACAACACGTTCGTTATCCTTCACAAAGTAAGGCAGTTTCCCTTTTTCACGCGCCAAGTCCAATTTCTTAGCATTGCGCTCGCACCATTTAGAGAACTTCTCAGGCACGTTTTGTACGAGGTTGGGGGATTTGTAAGCCTTGTATTCTTTTTCGGGCAGAGAGCGCAAATATTTCCATTCTTCGCTATCTCTATCGATTAGAATTGACGAAGCAGAACACATGCAACGTGGATGCCATCCGCGCCACATGAAGTCTTTCGGGTAGTCACCAGCAAGCTCATCGCATATATCCTCCTCTGGATGATTGCCCGATAAGCGAATACGTATACCAAGCACAAACGGCTCACTACTCCATCTTTCACAATTAGCGAAGTTGTAAGCCATGTTTGTTTCGGTAATGGTTAGGCGCAAGGCATTTTGACGAGCAGAGCGATAAACTCCAGTACCAACATTTGCCAAGTCCTCCTTTACGAAATGCACATTCCCATCTTCGTCCACAACTCGCCTACGCCATTCTATCACATCTTTTTTCGTGCCATCAGACATAGCCTTCTTGACATGATAGCGTCTGTACATCATATCAGGGTTATTCAAATGCTGACGTATCTTGCGACCAAGGCTTTCAGCCGATTCTCCCTTTTTAATGCCATTCTCTATAGCATTAGACATTGCAAGTTCAAACTCAGCCTTAGTTTGCTGTGTGTAATTCCAAACTCTATCAGACAGATTCAGTCCGTCTGTTCTATCCCTTCTGCTACGTATAAACGCATTAGCGGTCTTATTCCTCCATTCATCAACGGCTTCGCCCTGCATACGTGTATATGCTTCAAAAGCCTTTTGTTGAGTTATTGTTGAAAGCATAACTGCACGCGTTATCCCTTGCTGAATAAGGGATTGTAACGCTTGCTTATAAGAATTAAGTATAGCTTGCACCCTTTCCTTTTCGGTGGGGGTGCAAGCATTTGAAATCTTGTAAAGTTCTTCTGGTGTAACTCGTTCAGTTGATACGATAGTTGCCTTCGTTAACTCATCTATAACATGGTTGTACAACTTATTAAAATCAGACGAAACGTGCAGAAGTAATTTTATTATGTTCTTTTGAATTGACATACATTATTCTTCTCCATTTTGCTCGCCATTGATAGCGGAAGCAAATATGTCTAACTTGGCTTGTGCTGCGCTTTCTGCCTGCAACTGCTTAATCGTTTGCTCTGGATTGCTCACAAGGGGGTTTAGCTTAACACCATCCTCTTGTGACATGGTCGCCTTGCTTTGTGTTGAAAGGTTAATCAGTTGCAGCGTTTCCATTTCATTCTTAGGAATGTACGGTGTGAATACTGGCTCAACCTTCAAAGAATCCACAATGCGCTGAGGTGTTGCTTTTATGAAGTTCGCAATACCATTCTTTACAATATTAAAGCGTCTTGTAAACATCTCGCCAAATAGCTCAACCTTTGTTTCTGCCTTCAAGTGTGGGTCGGTAAACATTAGTCGAATGGCAGCACCACTTGTATTGTTACCAAGGGTTTTCATGTTCTCAAACGAAACGTCAGGTGTCTGTGTGTACGAGAATATGATGTTCGTAAGATTAGCCACTTCTTGGCGCATGCTCTCAGGTGCTGAGTTCCATGAAACAACCTTCATGTCTGCGCCCTCGCCTTCGCCTTGATATATTCTGCCGACCTCGCCTTTTTCCGCGAAGCCTTTCATCTTGCCTTTGAAGAAGTAAGTTGGTGCGCCAAAGTAATCATTTACATCCCCCCAATTAGAGAGCAATTCTTCAAGTCGCTCTATAACGGGCTGCACTGATTCCCATTCCGTTTCGTCTTGTCTGTAATACACGACTGGGATTTTCCCAAAGCCATGTGTCTTTGCGTCAAGCAATACAAGGTTCTCGCCATCATTTACATATCTGTATAGCATTGAAGAAGTGTACACATCAAAATGCATAGTTGTATTTCCTAACTCGTCAAGAACATTGTATTTCCGCGCGAAGCCATCCATGCGATGATAATCATCGAAGTGAGGGTACAGAATATCACCACGCAATGGAGATAACATCATTACACGAATATCATATCCGCTGTCATCGTCTTTTGGCACCATATACCACAACTCAGCGCATTCACGACAACGGAACAAATTACGGGCAAGACGCTTATCAAAGTAGTTTATCTTGTTTGCTTGAAATACTGATATTGTTTCATCGTACAATTCTTGCAAACTTGCATCAACAACACCTTTGATGTTATACTTCACTTCTTCGGACAAAAGAAAACCGACATCACGCTCACAAATCAATCGTTGAGCAGGAACAGCAATACGACATCTGTCAATAAACTTCTTCTTGTAAACTGCATTCCCATTCTCATCCTTTTTATCGGTCTTAACCTTTATAGCCTTCTTCTTGCGTTTGGTTTCATCCATCACAGCATGAAGCATTGGGTTGTATTCGGCTTCAGTTTCTTCTATTGATTTCTTAAAGCCTTGCTTACGCGATGTTAGCAAGGTGTATATCTGCATCGGGTCGCCCAATGCCATTATTTCTGTTATAGGTTTCATTATTTGTTACATTAAATCGATAAATTCGTCAGCGTCGAGTCCGTTGCTGTTTTGACCTAATAACTTGTCAAGAACAACATAGCGTATGCCGTCCAAGCAGTGATTATAGGCATCGATAGGCTCATTTAACCACTTGCCTTCTTTGTTTTGTCTGTATGTGTAATTACGGAACTCTTTCAGCACGTTTGTACTTCTCCTCGTTACACATATCTTCATTTCCTGCATCTTCTGAATACCTGCCATGATTGAACATGAGAATTTCCGCACGGGGTGTATATCAAGTCCAGCGTTGGCTATTTCGTCAATTAGGCGAGGGTCTGCGCTCTCTGAGATAATTTCTACGTTTTCACCGCATTCTTTATTGGCATCCTTTAGTACGTGTATTATGTCAGCAGCAAGCATGTGTGTTTGATAGCAGACTTCGTCAATCCACAGCGTACCATCATTGATGTACACATCCACGATAGCAGTTGGGTCGTTGGTATAACCGAAGTCCATACCTCTGTAATGATGTTTCTTGTGCCAACGTGGTATCTCGTCTATTTCCTCTACATTCTCGAAAATCAATCCTTCAACCATTGCTTGCAGCCCAAGACCATAAATGCGCCACAGCGAAGGATTCTTGTGTTTAAGGCTTTCGATTTCATCAATAACCTTTTGCTCCAAGAATGGATTATCTTTGTAAGTAGTGATAAAATGATAAGTCTTAGGCTCTTTATTCAGTGTGCATAGCCAGTGGTCATCCGTAAAAGAGGGGTTGTAGTCAATAATAGAGAACTTAGTAGTACGCATTTGTAGCTGCTGCCATTCAATGAACTTCAGCTCGTTGCCTTCATTGACGTACAAAATCTGACGCTTACGACCGCGCAACTTCTGCTCGTTATCGCATGAGAAAAACTCCACCCATGAACCATTTGGAAAGGTGCAAATCAATTCTGATTTATTGAACTTGCATTCTCCCCAAATGTTCATATCTTGCATCACTTTTATAAAGTCACGGAGAACTGAACCTTTGAGCGATGGTAGAGTAGCACGAACTATAGACACACCAGTATTGGCATTCTGCAAACAATACACACAAAGCCATATAACGGTGTTATATGTTTTAGAAGAACGACTACTCCCTTGCTCGCTAACTGTCGTATAACCGCGAATGTAGGCTTTGTTAATCTCTGAAAAGATTCTTGTTGTCTGTATTTTATTCTTCCTCTTCTTCGTCATTATCGTCCGTATCAACTTGTTCTCTACTATCAATGATTTCAACCATTAAAGGCTCTCGAGCAATATCTTTTCCATTTGTAGTAACGTCAAGTTTTTGCCCATCGACAAAGCGGTGTATAAGTTCAATCGCACGCAACTTAACCTTTGCATCAACTTGCCCACTGAGCGCAAGATTGATAAGTTGTAGGTTTATCAGTGCGCCATTTGTCGCGTCTGCCGAGTTTATGCCTAACTTTTTTAAAGCTTCACGTGCTTTTTTTTGATTTGCTGCGATAGGTTGATTTATCATAGCGTTAAGTATTTCATACATAGCACGTTTCTCACGTCTTATTTTGCCCGAATTTTTTCCACCTTTACTTCCGAGTTCTTTGCGCACTTCGGGAGGTTGCTTATTCATTGGGACTAAATTTTGTTCATTTGCCATTCCAGTAATCTTTATAATCTACTTTTTCTTCTTCTGTTGGGGAATAAACTTCATAAGAATATCCACATTTAGGACAATGATAAAAATCCACAACAGCATTTTCATCATCCATTTTATCGGTTGAGCTATCCCATATCAAGCCCTACCCACAGCAAAAGCAGCGTTTCGTTTCGTCCATATTTGTTTTGTATTATAATTGTTTGAATAATTACGCATTCCACCACTTGCTTTAACCATAATTTTGTTGTTTATTTCCAATGTATTCAAAACTTGCTGTAATTCTGTTGCTTGAACTTTTATTAAAGACACTACTTTTACTTGGATTGCTTTTTCTTTTCGGCATTTCTTTCAGCACCCATTTTGCATCTTTACATCTTGCATGTATCAATGCAGGGTTAGAAGTTGTAGAAACATATCTTTTTCCATGTTTGATGAAATATTCAGCAACCCAATTTGAAAATTTGTGTCCTATACCAACACCTTGAAAATCGGGTAATACAACAGTTCGATGTTCTCTGTACACATTCTTAATTTTAGGGTGAGGAAAAGGTAATGCCGCGCAAAATCCGCATAGGTTATCATTAGCAAAGCAAATAAATACTTTTGCAGCAATATTAAAGCTGTCGCTCAAATAATGATATTTGCTAAACATTTTCCAATATTTCCGCTTGTCTTGTGCTGTTTGTATTTCGTATATTGATAAAGTGATGTTTGGTCTTTTTTTTTTGAGGGCAAATTAAATGTCATATCATTCGTGTTGAATATCCAATCTGGCTGTAACCATTCAATCACATCAAAATGGCAAGTAACCGCAATGAATTGTTTTTTATTGTCTGATTGTCTGATAGCTTTCTGCATAGCTAATGAGCCTATCTTTGCGACATTTCGGTCAACGACAGACGTAAATTCATCGAAAACGAATAATTCTTTTTCTGACAAAATAGCTCTTGCTAAATCACATCTCATCTTTTCCCCATTACTCAAAACTGCATAAGGTTTAAGCCACGAAGGAGGTGAAGAAAAGCCAACACTATTCAATGTTTTACATACATCTTGCATTTTTGCTACCCTTGGGAAATCATCAAGGAAACATTCCTTGTTATATGCAAATCGTTCTATGTAAGCATCTGGGAAAAGAGACTTTGCAATCGTTGTTTTTCCTGTTCCACTATTACCAACAATCAATCCAATCTGCCAATTTTGTGGCAAATCAATACTACCCTTAAAATGTTCTTTGATTTTGTCGATACTTAAATCGTAAGTACCTCTTACGTACTCGCATCTAAAACTTTTTGGTGGATTGACTTCTTTTATAATATCAAAATTCGGCATGATAGTCCTCTTTCTGTTAATTCATTGTATATCTTTTCTTGTTCTTCTTCATTATCGAACGATATTTCTATTTTGTATTGAGGAGTGAGTTCGGAACTAAAATCTTCAATTTCATCATTTTTCCCTTCATCTTCGTTTCCTATCATATCTTCGTTATCTTCAAGAAAATCGCATTCCAACCCAAAGTCTTGCAGCTCTTCAATATCCCACTCATTACCAAGCAAATCCCAATCGTTTTGACCGAATGCGATGTTATCCTTCTGGATATACGCGCGAAGTTTCTTTGCATCAGTTTTAGGTGGCAACACCTTTACTGGCGCATCTTTGTAGCCAAGTTCTTTCATGGCACGATAACGCATATTGCCGAGTATAACGACAAGTTCTCCGTTGTTGTCGTAAGCAACGAGTTCTCGAAGTTGGAGCATCTCGGGGTCGTCCTCAATGCTCTTTTTTAGTGCTTCATAACGCTCGTCTTTGATGAAGCGAGGGTTCTTTGGCACGTCTTTGATTTGCCCAGTATTGAGGTGCAAATCAGAAAGTTTGATTGTTTTTGCTTGCATATTTGTTTTGTATTATAATTGTTTGAATAATTACACATTCTACCACTTGCTTTAGCCACAAATCACCTTATTTCCCAAAATGCCAATGTTCGGAGCGTCCTCGACCTTTAATGTTTTCAATACGCTCAATGTAATAACTATCTTCTTCGTACACACCATCTTTCTTGTCGTTCTTTTCAGCTTCTTTTATAGCCGTTTTAACCGCGTCAAGATTTTTGTAACCATCAGACTGATTTCCCGTTATTTTATCTGTAAATACGTATTGGATTTCAGTTGCTGATGAAGATGGTTCTGTAGGACCTTTTATTGGTTCTGTAAAACCTGGACCAGTACGATGCTCTGACGAGCGTCTTTGATTCCTTGTTCCTCCACTATTTTTCATACTATTTATTGTGTCTATAAAATAAAGAAGGGTTTTCAAGTACGCTGTCAAGTACAATTAAACCTTTTTCTTTAGCTTTAATTTCCTCTTTGAGTTTATCAAGTTCCTCACTTGTGAGTTGGCTTTTTGTCAAACCATAATCATCCAACAGTTGCTTTATTTTATCTTCCATATTGCAAAGTTCATATAATTAGTTATTCTTTTTACTATAATCCCAACCGTATTTCTTGGCAAGTATTTTCATAACTTTGTGGAAATGTGTTATTTCTGCTCTTGCAATGTTGCTTTCATTCCATTTTGTTTGATTGAGGTAATTGCGTCCTTGTTTTGATACTGTTCTACTCGCATTCGCAAAAGCTTTTGTTGCTTCATCTACTGACACACCCCAACCACCTTTCGGGCGTTTTATCGAAAACGTATATGTTGGGGTTACTGCTCGCATTTCTTTTGCGTTTGTTTTAATAGCAGACCTTATATCATCACGTGAAAACGAGTTCCCGATACGTCTAATACCACTTTTACCAAGTGCGCGAGGGTGATTGTGGGTCAATATACTATTTTCGGGTATATTCTTTGGGTCAAAAACCACTCGTGCGCCCTTGCCACCTATCGAAGAAACAATATCACCTTTGGAATTAAAAACGTGCAAAGTTTCATCTTTGTTACGTCTGTATTTCTGTTCTATACCAACTATATTTTTAATCATTTTGTTTGTATAACCTTTTTCTGTATATCCTCTTCCTTTATAGGTTCTACTATTCCTTGTTCCACCGCTATTCTTCATATTCAATTTGTTTCCTGTTGTCAATAACTTGTTTGTCAAGCAAATCCTGCAGCGTTGGAATAGCTTTGCCCATGTCCCATTCTTTCTTGAACAAGGCAGTATTCTGTGCCATTCGCTGAATAGACTTGTATTTGTTCTTTATAATGATGATAGGTGTAACGTATACCGCGCCATGCTCTTTGCACCATTGTTTGACAACTTCACCACCGCCATACACAACGAATGTAAGATTATTGCCATCTGCAATGCGCTTAGCAATTTCGTATTCAAAGTTTAGACCATTCACTCTATCCTCATACCCACGTGTACAGAATGCGCTCCAACCCTTCGGAACTCCGAGAAGATTGAATGCGTAGAACTTGTTAGCAACATTCAGGTCAACGAACACACGAATGCCCTGCTCCTGCATTTGTCTTGCAACTATTCGTTTTTTGTATACTGCTTGCAAACCGAACGCAATAGGCGTTTCGTTGAATAGCGAGAAGTTCGGCTCTACAATCTGCGCTGGATTGTGTTGCAATATCTTTTCGGGGTGCTCAAAAATGCTGTTGAATCGATAATCATCAGTGTAGAAATGTAGAGTACCACCTCCGTTCATCTTGAACGTTCGCTTTTGTTCTCCAAAACAAACGAACGGAATCTCACAGCACGTTGCTTGCATGTCAAGTCTTAGGCTCGGCACTTCGAAGTCGTTATCAGTCGGGAATAACGCGTCTGGTATGTACGATAATTCATTTTTCATATTGCGATATTAAACAAAAGAGCCAAGTACTTTAATGTACTCAGCTCAAATTTCTCGTTTTATACTTCTTTTATTGCAATTCCGTGCACATAACGCAATAATTTGCGTTTTATGATATAAGTAGCATTTGAAAGGGTTATCGCAGATTTTACATCCTCAACAACCTGCTTTCCGTCTTGAATATAGGTAAAGTCAGCAACATAATTGCAAGCCCGTTCTACGACCTTTCCTTTTTCGTTTCGCTGCGATGGGATGAGTTCAAAACTAACTTGTCGCTTTAAATTCTTTATTCTACCGCGTTTTTGTAGGTCAAGTAAGTAAATATACCGCTTCCATTCTTTAATGCTGTCAAATCGCCCGAAATTGTTTTTTATCGTGGTGTTTCTGTATTTGTTCTCTCGCTTCATTCTTGCTATCATTTAGTTTAATACTTGTCCTAACAAAGTTATTTAATTGTGGCGACTTTACCTTGTTTGAAGTTTTTTCTGTAAAACTATTTTTTTTGAAAAAACTTGCTTTTTCAAATTTTTCTTTTTACATTTGCAATGTATTTAAGAAAAAAGTACAAAAACATTCTAAAACAAACAACATCAGCCCTATCGCAGCACGGATAAGCGATTAAATATGGCATACCTAAGCAAGAAACAATATGAACACAGAAGCAATAACGCTGCACTTCGCAATGCACGTAATGCGAAGAAAGCCATTGCTAACGGGATGACTGAGGAACAAGCCGACCTTATTACACAGCTGTGTGGTCTACGACATGACTTCCATTGCAACATGGAGAAGATAGCTGAATATATTGAATCTAAGGGCGAATTTTTGAGAAAATTTAGGTCATGGGAAGCCGAGGCAGAAAAAGAAAATTTACCCGAATTGTTTATCTCTGGCAAGCTTGAGGATATTGATGAGATTGAAGGTCTTGAAGATTACTACGGAGAGGATGTCCCCGAAGATAATGATAGCGATGAGTATAAAGAGTGGTACTCTGAGGAATACTCGCGAATATATGATGAACTCAGCGAATTGCACAAGAAGATTGAGAGGTATCTAAAGAGTATTGATGAGCAATACAATACTGAATTCTGCCCGACTGGTATTCAAAGAATTTACTAATTATATAATAAATATGGCAAACAACAATCATGGCGGTGCGCGTGATGGTGCTGGTCGCAAAAAGGTGGGAGATGGCGTATTATATGTCAAGATGCCACAAGCAGCAGTAGACAAAATCAAAGCAAGTGCAAAGGCAGAAAAGAAAGCTTTAGGCGAATACCTTCAAGACGCATTACATCTTAGATAACGAAGAACCGATAGGCAGTTAAGCCTATCGGTTCTTCGCATTGTGATACAATTTCACCTGAACTACTTAGTCCATTTCATCTTTCCAATTCATAAAGTCTTCATGCAGTTTTGCACCGAATTTGTCAGAAGAATAGGATTCGTAGAACAATTCAGGTATCGTATTGATTACAATCTTCATGATACCAGTGTCAAGATTCTTTATTTGCTCATCGCTAACTGGAAGCATTATATAGTGCGTACCAGTTTCTTTGCTACCATATTTACCACCTTTGAGAATTGTTTGTTGCATTGTTGTTTTGTAAGAGCAATCAGCACCTGATAGTCTTAGAATAGAACCATCGAAGAGTTGAATCTTGATTATTGGGTTTTCTACAAGTCTTTTTTCATCATTGTCAGAGAATGAAAGAATAAGAAACTTGCTTCCATCAAAGCACCATGCAGATAGGTTTGCATTCTTTCCTATGTTGTAATAGCTCACTTTGTTTTGTGCGAACGAACACAAGGCAAGCAAAAGCATTGCAGATAATAAAAAAAACTTTCTCATAATGTTGTTTGTTATTGATTATAAAGCGAATCGTCCAATTCCACTAAGCCCTATTTCTGTTTTTATGCCAATAGCACGGCATATACGCGAGATAGTGCTAAGTGAGCAATCCTTGCCATTTTCTACACGTGAGATTGCAGTACGACCAATTCCAGAGCGTTCGCTGAGTTGTTGTTGGGTTAATTGTTTCTTTAATCGTGCTTCCTTGATAGCTTCACCCATAAGAAATGCGTTTAAATCTGTTTCGTATTTATCACGTTTCGGAGAACCTTTCTTACCGATGTACTTATCTTTGATATTTTCTAATGTATACAATTCCATAGTTTAATGTTTTGAGTTAAAATATTCTTTTCTTATTTCTATTGCTTTTTGAATTTCTTGTTTTGGTGTTTTCTGAGTTTTCTTTTGAAATCCGTTGGCTGCTATTACTAAAGCTGATTTTTCTGTGTCCCAAAAAGACAGCAATCTATAACATACGCCATTATACAAAGTGCGAAATTCCCAAATGTCTGTTCCATCAAGTTTTTTGAATAGGTTTTTGTCTGCATATCCATTGGAACATTTGTCTATATTGTAAATAATTTTGTCTCGTGCTTTCTCTGATAGGGATGAAAGAAATTCATCAGCGTATTTTGTGATTATAATCTCAAATTTGTTCATACTGTTTTTCTGATAGAGTAAATCTAAATGCCAACGCTTTCATGAGCGATTTAAATCAAGATTCTATTTGCAAAGTTACTCATATTATTTAATCTCCACTCTTTATAGAGTATATAACACGATACAAACGTATAACATCATCTTTAGGTATTGACTGATTCCTAAATACGCTGTTCTCGTTAATACATTTACATTCGTAAGAATCTCCGTTGTCATAGACCCTTCTGAATAGAAAGCCAAAACTCTTTGTGTCTATCACCATCGCAGAACCTTGTATTATATGTGCGTCAACGGGCATGTGCATAAGTGCAAGAATATCTCCTTTATCGTAAGTAGGGAACATTGCATCTTGTCTAACCTGATAATAGAAGTCGAAATCATCGTATTGTGGGAATGCAAGAATGTGCTGCAGTTTTAACCCATCTTCCTTCACTATCTTATAGACATCTGTATTAGGTCTTGATGCCAGTAGCTTGTTAACTATCGGTCTCAGGATAACCGAATGAGCATTATCTTCAAGATTTGTTTCCTGCGTGGGTGGTGTTATGGTAATGTTATTATTTCCACTCGCACTTGCTACAACCGTAGTTTCTTGCGGTTGCGGTTGGGCAAGCATTTCGCCTTTTCCGTCTAATAACCAAGATATATTAAAAATATTATTGAATGTTGTGTTTAAACGGAAAAAGAACCCATCTGTAAGGAATCCATCAACCCCACGCATAGCATTAGATATATTCGGGGCTGAAGTATTCATTTTATTCGCTAAATCCTTTTGTTTGCTGATATATCCGTTATATCTAAGGTATTCAAAGACTTCTCGGAATCTATCTTTTCTTGTTGTCTTTTCTGTTGTCATATTATTAAAATATATTAAAGTTATAATTTTCTTATATTTTTATTTTGTTGCTATATATTTTTGTTATATCTTTGCAACGTAATTAAGAAATAAAATGCTTAAAAGCATAAGTAAGATAGTTGCAAAGTTATAAATAAAATTAGTAACAACAAAATAAAACAGCAAAACAAAATGGTAGTACTTGAAATCATTTGGGACAAGGAAGATGTTAAGCCTTCCATCGAAAAGTTCGAAACGTACGAACGTGCATGGAAAGAATTTGAATATCAATGTGATAAACGCTTTCCATTCGGCATTAGACCTATCGGGGTTAAGATTTACAAACAAGGAACATCAATCTAAAGGTATGTGGGGCTAACCACCCAACGCTATAAAAATTAAAAGCATTGCCCATGAGGTATACAGCGGTATATCTTGCTTCGAAGCGCACAAGCAGGCTTAGGAGGTTATAGGGTTGACAGCTCGGAAAGACGAGCATTGGCAAGTATAGCAGGTTAAACGGATAGACCTGATAAAACCGCAACATTACATGGTTCGACCCCATGACTTGCCACAAACAATAAAACAACAACGATATGAAGATTATTAAATGGTTCAACTTACTTGTTGTAATGGCACTATTTGCGCTTGCAACAATGTGTCTTGTGGCTTCACCAAACGAAGAATGTCTAACAATCTACGATTTGGTAACAGTTATGTCACTACCACTCTATTGCATCGCGTTCGCTGCAACAAGTGTTCTGTATAAACATAATTTGCTCCCTGACTTTTTTGAGCGAATCATGGATAACATTATGTCCGAAGACTAATAACACACAAAAAGAATATGGTAAACAAGCATTTAATGACAGAGCATGAACTTGCTCTTGCGGTGCGAAACAACCGCTTTGTAGAAGAATTTAAGAGTATGTCAGCCCAATACAAAGGTGTATCGAAATGGCGCATTATTCAAGCAATCGCGAAGAAGGAGAATACAACTGGGCAGACTGTTAGAATGGTGCTCCTTAAAAAGGGTGCTATCAGCAAGAGAGAACGTAAGTAAAAACGGATAATATGCCAATAATCAACACACAACCAGATGTTAAGCCCTTAGGTCGGTACACTGTTACCGAAGCTTGCAAGGCTCTTGGTATAAGCCGAGAAACCCTAAGACGTCACACAATAGCAGGTCATATCGCGGTAAAATACCGCAAGGCAAATCTTAGACCCTTCTACACGGGTGCAAGCATACTTGCGTTCTGGAAAGATACAATCATTTAATCACAAACTAAATCACAAACACAATGGAACAAGAAAACAATAAGAATGTGGTATTAACACCGCAACAGCAAGAAATTCAAATTCTGCAAATCAAGCGTCAAGCCGAGTTTGACCTCACCCCGATTGGTCAGCAAGTGAAGCAGTTTGAAGCTACACAACGCATAGCCATGATGTACGCGATGTCAAACTTTATCCCCGATTCATACAAGTACAGAAATGGGCAACCACTTGAACAAAATGTGGTATTAGCCAACTGTACTATTGCATTGGAGATGGCAACGCGAATGCAAGCTAACCCACTTATGGTAATGCAGAATCTCTACATTGTTCACGGACAACCTGCATTCAGCAGCAAATTCCTTATAGCTTGTATCAATGCAAGCAAGCGATTCTCTCCACTCCGCTATGAGTTCAAGGGCGAAGAAGGTACTGACGAATATGCTTGTCGTGCGATAGCGTACGAAGCAAACGACACGAAGCACAAAGAACCTCTTGAAGGTGATTGGATTAGCATTCGTATGGCTAAGGCTGAAGGTTGGACCAGCAAGAAGGGTAGCAAGTGGTTAACAATGCCGACACAAATGTTACGATACAGAGCAGCAGCATTTTGGCAACGTGCTTACTGTCCCGAGATTAGCATGGGATTGATTACCGCAGAAGAAGCGCAAGACACATTCGCGCAAACTTATGAGGAAGTTAAGCAGCCATCGGCTACAACTGCAATCCCTACAGATGAGCTTGGCAGACCTTCATTAGCAAGCGTTGCAGCGCAAGCAGCACAAGATGTAGTTGTCGAAGCTGACAATGCGCAAGAAGAACAAGCGCAAGAGGAAGAAAAGCAAGAAGAATCAAAGAAACGTCCATCACTACTTTAAAATACAATATTATGTACGACAATCACAATCAAAACAATCTTGAATGGTTTCGCGCTCGTTTGGGCAACATTACTGGTAGTGCTGTAGGTAACATTATGGGCACTCCGCGTAGCAAGAGCGACAAGTGGACTGCAACGGCTCTAAACTACCTTAATCAAGTTGCATTTGAGCGCACAATGAACCCTATAGTCGTAAATAACGATGAATTGTTTGCCCAATACATAACCCTTACGGACGTAAAGAGCAAAGCAATCCAGTGGGGACACCAAACGGAAGGAGAAGCAGCACACTTATTTGCAAAGGAATACCACAAGTACTTTGCTAAGAATGGTCAGAAATTTACGCTTGACCTTGAAGAGCCTTCATCAGTTAAATGTTCAGACTTGCCACACTTTGCGAGCAGTCCCGACCGCATATTCTACGACCCAGAAACGGGCGAAGAATGCTGTGTTGAAATTAAATGTCCGCAAGCAGCTTCATTCGCTAAGTTTGTTAATGGTGTATTCACTAATAACAACAAGGAAGAAATGCTTGAAGGATTAAAAAAGGCTGATTCAAACTACTATTGGCAATGCTACGCGCACATGCTTGCTACTGGCGCAAGTAAGACATATTTCGTAATCTACAACCCATTTCAAGTTAACCCCATGTTCATTCTTGAAATAGAACGTGACGAAGATATTTTAAACGAAATGAGAGCGAAGATTACAGCTGCTGATGAGTATATCACAATGCTTGTAGCAGGCTTGTGGCACGGCAAAAAGAAATCTGTATAACGCTAAAACGAAGGCAATGAACAATACATTTAATCCAGACGCATTCAAAACATGGAAGAACCTAAAGGCTAAAGAGCCTAACAAAGTTGTATTTGTCAATACTGATGATTTTGTTAGCTGCTATCAAGAAGATGCTGAAAGTGTAGCAAAGTTCTTAGAAACTGCACCATTCGAAGTTGATGATGAGAACTTAGGGCATATAAAGTACTTGGTCATACAAAACAGCGTTTTTGAGAGGATGATTCCCAACCTGATACGCAATGGAATCTACATTATAGCAACGGAAATAAACGCTCCGAATGCAGAAGATAATGTGGAACAGAATGACGAACCAGAAGAAATGCTTGAACGCACATTCTACGTGAACTGCACGAAAGATATGCTGATTAAGCTTGGAGATTGGATGTATGATAACGGCATACAATTTGAAAAGCTTGCCGAGGAAAAATTAGCAGCCGAAAAGGGTATTTCGATAAGTAAGACAGACGCTTGTAGCATTGTAAAATATCTTGATTATTCGAAAGATACGTACAAGCTAAATTCTGACAAAGACAGCAAGAACAAAGCACGTATGGCAGGGTTGCTCTCAACAAAATTAACCAACAAAATTGACAAGATAAAATAACCCAAATAACCCAGTGGTTTTTAATTTAACCAAGTGGCTTTACAACTTAAAACTATTAAGAATGAAAGAGCAAGCGTTTCTATTTTATCAAAGGTGGCGCGAGCAAATGAAGCGTTTGCCAGACAATGAGCGGTTACTGATTTACGATGCTATTTGCGACTATGCCTTTGAAAACAAAGAATCCAATCTTGCATACTATCTTGAAAGCATTCTTGACAATATTCGCTTGACTATCAACGAAAATCGCGCAAAACAGCAAGCGTTTATTGATAAACAAAAATCTAATGGCAGTAAGGGTGGAAGACCGCGAAAAAGTGTAGAAACCGAACAAAACCCAACAAAACCCATGGGTTATTTGGGAAACCCAGAAAAACCCAACGAAACCAATAATAAAAATAAAAAAGATAATAAAAATAAAAAAGATAATATAGATTCTTCATTACATTCAGAATCTACGTCAACGGAAGCCGTTGACCCTGAAACTGAATCTGATGGAAAAATAACAATCGTAAAGTCTGATGAAGAAAAAGAGAATAGGGAATACTGCAACAAGGTAGCGAAATACTTCAACGAGCAAATGCAAGGTCGGCAGGTTAAGAAGATTGTAAGGCTAAACCAAAGTAGAATGTCGCAAATCTTGGCTCGAACAAAGGAGTACGGAAAGGAAGCGGTTGCGCAAGTCATCGTCAAGACAGCAAACAGCAACTTCCTAAATGGCGACAACAACAGAGGATTCTTAGCAACCTTTGATTGGATTTTCAGACCAACAAACTTCCCAAAGATATACGAAGGTAATTATGACAATAGAACAAGCATACAACGAAGCACAAGTGCAGCAGCTGACAACGGGCGAGCACAACGTGACGCAGCATGGAGAGCTTACGCAATGCAAAGGCTTCAAGCAGCTAACTCTGAATCAGAGGAGATACCAGAAGCGTTACGGGACATTTGAAGCTCTCGCAAAAAAATTTGTTCCTGAGTATCAAATGAACTTCGCGAGGTACACTCAAATGTGTCTTGTTGGTGATTGCCCAACCATTGCTGACGTTAGACAAATTTGGGGCGAAATACCTGCTTCAATATGGCTTGGTAATCAGATTAACGACCTTTCGGAATACACTGGAGTAAAGAACGAGTTGTTGCAATATCAGAAGGAAGAAACGGCAAGAGTGATTATGAGCGAGTTCTACTACCTGAAACTATCAGAGTTTATGTTATTCTTCTTCCAGTTCAAAGCAGGTCGCTATGGCAAATTCTACGGAGCTGTAGACCCTCTCGTTATTACTGAAGCCTTGCAAAAGTTCAAGAAGTGGCGGTGTGATATGCTGCAACAAATTGAACGACAAGATGCAATGATGAAGAACAACGAGAAACCTCTTAACGACCCAAATTCTCTAACGTACAAGGAATGGCAAGAATTGAAGTGGTTATTCAACATGGGGTATGAACGAGATTCAGTAACGGGCAAAATAAAATGAAGTTCGTCACAATCTACTGGACATGTACTCGCGATGCCAAACGAAAGATTATAAAGCAATTCGGAATCAACGGGCACACGACTGTAAACGGAGAAACAGAAGCGTGCATCAAAGATGAAGATTTACCGCTATTCAATGAAGTTCAGGCGCGAGGTTATCTGAAAATAAGAAACAAAGCACACGCAACCAGTCCAAATAACGCGAAAAAGCGCGATTAGAGCGAATTTAACGCGATTGAATATATTGGACGCACAAGTTTACAGCTAAAACAAAATAAACGCTTATATGCAAAAAAAACAATGGACGGAAGAAGAATTAGAAACCCTTGTCAAGTGTTACCCAACTTGCACGATGGAAGAACTCGTCATTCTTCTTGGGGTGAGCGCAAAAAAAATCAGAGCGCAAGCATCGCGTCTTAAACTCAAAAAGACACCTGAGTTTAGGAAGCATATACATCGTACAGTAGGTATGAAAAATAGACATACAATGTACACGGATGAAGCGCAAAAAAAGAAATCATCCAGTCTTGCCAAAATGATTAAGGCTGAAAGATTGAGAATAAAGTATGGTTTGCCACGCAAGTCAAAAACACGATTAACAATCTTTACACCACGCGAAATACGCGATAATGCACGTAAGCGATACTACCTACGTAGCAAGGGGTATATCGTTAACTGCAACAACAAAATAGTCTACTACAATGAGCTAACTAAACGAAGTGAGCAAGTTGAAGCACGATATTCAAAGCAAGGGTATACGTTCGCGAAAGTCGGGCAAGACGTTGAAGTCAAGTCTTACGACCCAGAGCCTTGCCCATATTCAATAATCATTTAAACTCAACAAAGTATGAAAACATCATTTCTTGACTACGAGGAATTTGTAAACAAGACCAAAGACCCGATTTGCAACGATATTCTATATCTTACTGTGGCAATGTGCGGTGAAGCTGGAGAAGTTGCAGACAAAGTAAAGAAAATCTATCGCGACCACGAGGGTATTGTGGACGGGGTAGCAGAACAAGAAATCGCTATGGAATTAGGTGATGTGTTATGGTATCTTACAGCACTTGCTGTTAAATTGCGAGTACCATTGTGGAGCATAGCAAAATGCAACATGGACAAAGTTAATCGTAGAATAACAACGGGAACACTACACGGCAGTGGAGATTATAGATGACCAACGAAATAAAGTAACTGCATTATGAATCAAGCTACATTTATTGGCAACTTAGTTGCGCCTGCTGTTGCAAAAAGCTCGAATGGAAATTCGTTTATCACGTTTACGCTCGCAGTAAATCGTAAGTACAAGAATACCAACGAAACACTCTATGTCGAGTGCGCCAAGAATGGCGATAACAACAATTTGCTCCCATACCTTACAAAGGGGCAAAAGATAGCTGTTAGTGGTCGTGTGTCTTGCCGTGCGTACACTAATAAACAAAACTTAGCAGCAGCGGTAATGGAATTGTCTGTATACGAACTTGAACTTGTTGGCAAAGCAAAAGAACAGCAAGCATCATTTTAGAACAAACATATAAATCAAACAACAATGAACATTATAGACGAAATCATCAGCCTATTCGATGTTGACCACGAAGATAGAGCTAAGCGTAAGTCACAAGCGAAATCTCAGCGTATCGCGCAAGAAATGCAAGAGCGCATTCAGGTCAAGGAGTACAACGGAAAAATGTATGTGTCTGTAGACAACATTCCTATGCTTGCAGAAGAAAGTCTTAGCATTAACATCGTTGACGCTGTTGGCAAAATCAGAAATACAATTACAGAATACAAGTGTTACACAACTAACTAAACAAACAATGGAACAAAATAAAATCACAATTAAAGTTATTCGTAGAGGTGCATTAGCTGCACTTCCCAAGCAAATGCACAAAGGTGACGCAGGCTTCGACCTCGTTGCGAACTCTCGCAAGGTGGACTTGGAAAACAACTGCATGGTCTACGGCACTGGGCTTCGTGTTGAAATTCCTCGAGGTTACGCAATGTTCATCTTTACTCTCAGTACTTGCTACAAGCATGCAGCTATGATAGCTAATTGTGTAGCCGTGATTCATTCAGGCTACAGAGGTGAGATTCGTGTGGTATTTAAAGGACTGAATGCTTGCTACGAACTCGGAGAACGCATTGCGCAGGCAGTTATATTACCCGTGCCTGAAGTTGAGTACGTGGACGCTTGCGAATTGTCTGAGAGCGACCGAGGTGAAGGCGGATTAGGTAGTACTGGTGTTTAACTTAATAGCTAAGTAATTATGAACATTGCAGAAATATTAAAAGAGTGCCCGAAAGGGACGAAACTTTATAGTCCTGTTTATGGCGAAGTAGAATTGGATTGCGTTAAAGACGATAAGGAATATCCTATTACTTGTATAACAAGAAAAGGAAGTTATGAGCTCTTCACAAGCGAGGGTAGATATGTCTTAGATTATTCCGATGCGGAATGTATGCTCTTCCCCTCTAAAGACCAACGCGATTGGAATAAGTTTATTGTGCCCGACCAAGTGCCCGACCAAGTTAATGACCAAGAGACAGAACATCAATTCAAGCCATTTGATAAGGTACTTGTTAGAGATAATGAAGAATGTGATTGGGTTTGCAACATATTCAGTCACATGGATAGTGACAATGAATATGTCTGCCTTTACATGAGGTGGCCGCTGTGCATCCCATACAAAGGAAATGAACACTTATTAGGAACATCAAACAAACCAGAACAATGAAACCGAGAAAGAAACTAATCGAAGAAGCAAAATCAGACGGAACACTTGATAAGTGCGACAGACTAATTAGTTCAGCATTCTTGCTCTTTGTGATTGCGCAAGACTTCTACGATGAAGCAGGCGAAAAGCTATTAAAACACAAGCTATTGCTCGGAGAAGATAAAAAGCAGTTCAACAAGAGCATAGACGAGATGAGCAAATATACACGTGACTTTGCTCAAACCTTCTTAAACGGACGTGAAGGAGGTAGGATGTTTAGTGAAGATTGGGGCACATACAAGGATATAATTTTAAAGTTGCTTGAATTAGAGGAGAACTACAAATGAAAAGAAAGTACAGAATAAAGAAGTATCAGCGCGAGGATGTAGACACTTGGCTGAACACACTATACATGGATATAGCCCCACGAATAAACGTCTACGCAGTGCAAATGCGCATTTTCCCATTAGTGTGGGTAACCCTCAAGGAGTTTGACGATTACGATGATTGGACGGCTTACTCTCGCGCATTAAACTTAATTGACGAACTTAACAAAGATACGCTATGACAACATTTTATTGCATTGCATTTTTTACCGCAACTTACTGCGCAACTGCATACATTGCTTACTTGATTGGAAAAGTCTGTGGCGAAGAAAAGAGCGCAACAGTGGCAAATGATTATTATGAGACTTTGCTTCAAATAGAAACAGAAGAAGCATTCAACAAGGGCTTTGACAAAGGGCGATACGAAGGCTACAACGATGGAAAACGCGAAGCCGAAATAGTTGCTCACAACAAAAAAATTCTGCGAAAAGCAGGTATTCTAAAATAACAATCAAATAGGTGGTGTACTTATTAAGCGCACCACCTACAGAACTCCTTATTCTGAATTTTTCAGAACGGAGCAAAAGTACAACAAACAAATGAAAAAGCAAAATAAAATTGAAGTGGATGTGATGATAAAGGATATGTTCTACGTAGCATTCTTGTATGAGCACAACACTTGCTTCAAATTCGACATTCAAGGTGTTGTTCTTGCAGCGGAGCAACGCTTCCCGACACTCAAATACAAGGATTACCACCTTGAAATAGATAACGGAAAATATCAACTTTCAATTCAAAAAATTAAGTAGTTATGGAAAGAATAAAAATTGAACCTATGACATCTTTAGGAGATGCTGTCAAGAAAGTTCTTGAAAGAGCCAAACTAATTAACCAGCATGTAATCGCAGATTTTAATGGATTTATCATTAACTCAAAGTATAGTTATGACACGAATATTGATTTATACTTTGCGTACATGGGAGAACCTAAGAATGGCATCAACTGGGAACAACGCAGATACGAGATTGCAAAAGAAATGCTAACATTTTGCATGAAAAGCGATGAAACAAAATTCCCATCATTAACTGTGTATAATATTGTTAGGGGTTCTGCTAAATGTGCTGTTATGATTGCAGATGCACTTATCAAAGAACTAAAAGGGGAGGTAGTGCGGAATGATTAAAGCAGAAGACCTTAGAATTGGAGACCTTGTACAACACAATTCGCACATTCTTAAAGTAATTGGATTGCACTATATTGGTGCTGTTAGTTTCTATTTATTCAATGAACATTTTATTGTGGAAGAAAACGAGGTAACTCCAATCCCTCTTACTTCAGAAATTCTTGAAAAGAATGGATTTGAGATTAGAAAATCAAAAGTATGGTATCCAAAGTTCATAGGTCATTCCAATGGGTATATATTGAAATACATATACATTGAGCGTGATGAGAATAATTCTATAGAATGGAATGTATTTATCAAATACGATAAAGATATTAGATATGCAAACTTACGAAAAATTCATTACGTTCATGAACTGCAACACATTCTTTGGGCTTTGGGAGAGGATGCAAACTTAAAGGTATAATTCAAAAACACCGCACAACGCTAATTTAAAACAACAATGAAACAAGTACAAGCATATAAATGTGAGCATTGTGGAAAGGTCTTTTTGAGAAAGTCAGCTTGCATAGAGCATGAAGCTCACCGATGCTCACACAATCCAAATTACCGACCATTATGTTATAACTGCAAACATTATATGCCAAGCATAAACATAGGCAATAAGGAAAGAATCGTCTTTTTTAGTGGGCATTGCCCTTGGAATGGTGAAGAAATTAAAGATAGCACGATGTTTGACCCGAACAAATGCGAGTGTACAGACCGCAAACTATTCAACAATATCAAACTCTCGGAGGAAATGCAGAGTGCGCTTCATGACGCAGGATATGACCCTATGCCACTACAGAAAGACGGATGCCATCTGTTTCTTCCTTTTACTGACAACAAATCAAAGTAAGTTTAATCAATAAAAACAAATAACATGGAAGTAGAAGTTAACGCAGTGATTGAAGACACTGACATTCTTTATTACATAAATGAATACGAACAATCAAAAGTGCTTGAAAATATATTTGATGAATGCACTGAAGAGCAACAACATATATTTATCAGCAATCTTGATGATTCTTACCTCATAGAAGAATTAGAAAGAAGAGGTTTTACGATAACTAAAAACAAATAGCAATGACACAAACAAGATTTAAGAAAGTTCCCTTCGACCTTG
>ERZ1026884.181-NODE-181-length-45463-cov-23.217032_pt1 | contig 45463 bp, 80 predicted proteins | sample MGYA00380172_ERZ1026884 | MGnify/ENA primary metagenome ERZ1026884 (study PRJEB33269, sample SAMEA4719808) | human gut metagenome | biome: human-associated habitat; feature: organic feature; material: feces | place: Cameroon | collected 2013-10 ... | reverse complement strand
AGAGAGCCGTTTTTGCGGTTTCTCGGAGCATGAGGAGGAACAAATGAAAGTCAGATTAACATTTTTGGAGCCGGTTCTTGGCACATGGCCGAGCAACGAAAACATTGCGCGGGACTTTATCGCAAGCAAGGCCCCGGACGCAAGTACGATCGAGGATGAGATCGCAGCGCTCGGCGCGGACGCTGTCGCCGAAAAGGGCAAAACCGTTTTCCCGCGTACCGACGGACAGCCGATTCTGTACGATTATCAGATCAAAGGCTTTTTCAAAGACGCCTGCGGTATGCTGGCACGCGTGAAATCCAAGAAATCCAGCGCCCTGAAAGCCTATAAGAAGATCATCGACGGCCTGATCTTTGTAGAGCCGCGCATGATTCCCATTGAAATCAACGGTGAGGTCGGCGAATGCCAGAGACCGCTTCGTGCGCAGACCGCACAGGGCGAGCGTGTCAGCCTTGCGAACTCCGAGGAAATCCCGGCAGGCAGCTCCGTCGAGCTTGATATCGTGATGCTCGATGAAAAGGCGCACAAAGAGGCAGTGCTGGAATGGCTGGAGTATGGCCGCCTGCGCGGCATCGGCCAGTGGCGGAACTCCGGCAAGGGCAGATTCACCTACGAGGTTCTGGCGGATTAAGTGCAAGGGCTAGGCCACGAAGGGCAGGGCACAGCAAAGGAATGGCGCAATGGCGATGCATGGGGCCGCGGGGCCAAGCGAAGGCAGGGCTAAGCGGGGATAGGCGCAGCAAAGGAAAAGCATGGCGACGCTCAGGAATACAATGAACTGCAATGGCTTAGCTGGGCGACGCGTAGCAATGCAATGGCTTAGTTTAGCCGCGCTCAGCAATGGCATGGCATAGCAGGGCAAAGACTGGCAACGCAGGGGCATGGCAAAGCAACGGAATGTGACGCAACGACAGGCAACAGCATGGCAAATCATCGAAGGCTACGCGAAGCTACGGCACAGCATCGAATGCAAAGCAAGGGAAAAGCGAAGCAAAGCGCCGCCTCGCAGCGGCAACGAATTGCGAAGCAACGAACAGAAATCGAAAAAGGAGTGGGCAGAAGGAGGATGCAACATGGCGGAAGTGAAGACCTACACCCTGACGCTGGATGCGCAGGAGCTGCATGATCTGATTGAGGCGGCGCTGGTGTGTGAGTGCCAGGCGGCGCAGATCATAAACGGGCTGAAGCGCAAGGGGATGGATCTGGACGCGCAGAAGCTCGTGACACAAAACGCCCGTCTGGCGCGGCTCGTCAGGCGGATGCAGGAGGAAACCAATGGATAACGGGAAGGTACACGTCGAGATCGGCATGGACGGCAAAAAAACGGTATCTGCGCTATCCGGCAGCGCGCTGGAACTGAGCGCTGCTGCCGCGCGAATCCTGAACATATTTTATGCCGCGTTCTGCCAGCGGGGAATAGGCGAGGAATTCAAGGAAACCATGCGCTGCTGCGTGAACCGGGAGGACAGCCCGGTATGGAGGAAGGAGTTGACAGAATGAGAACCAATCTTGCAGAACGGCTCGGGTATGAGCCGGAGGAAACGACCGAGGAACGCCGGGAGCGGCTGCGGGAGGAATTGGAGGCCCGCAAGGCGGCGCGGCGGATCGTCAAGGGCCTGTGCCTTTGGGTAAGCGGCGCGGCGATGATCCTGTCAGCAATGGCCGGGACGGCCGAAATGACGTATGAATGCGTCGTGACCGGCTTCGTCGCGCTCGTCACACTCTTGTATGGGCTGGCGTAACAAAAAATGACCCCTGCCGCGCGGCAACGCGACAGAGGCCAAAAGGAAACTTAAGACGCCTTTATTATAGGGCAGAAAGGAACCTATGTCAAGTTTAACGGATTCCCGCGTCCGGCACGGTGCGAAAGCCTGCGTCGATGCGGTACATCGGGCCGACTACCCGAAGTTCAACAAATGCCTGCTTTCTCAGTGCGAAGCGCCGGAGAAATACGGCGTGCAGCTTGTTCCGGAGGCAGCTGCGGCGATCAAGGCGTTGGACGCGCCGAAGAACCGGGTTGAGCGCAGGAAGAAGACGAACCGGTATTACTTCCGCCTGACGGACGATCAGGCTAAGAAGCTGGACAGGCTTCTGAAAAAGCTGGGCTATTCCACGGTGCAGAGCTTCTGTGAAGCGCTGATCCGACAGGAGGTGAGCCGGAATGGCGTATGACGGCGAAAATCTGTACTTGAGCATTCCGGAGCCAGAGTACGAGCCGGAGTACGAGCCGGACGAGCTGGAGGACGAAGACCGTTATTTGTTCCCGCCGCTGTGGCTGGTGGGAAAGATGAAACAGGAGGTGGAGTAAATGCTCGATACAATCTCCACTGTGAAGATGAGCCGCGAAGAATGGCTGGAGGAACGCAGAAAGTCCATCGGCGGGAGTGACGCGGCGGCTGTTATCGGAATGAGCCGCTTTGCAAGCCCGTACACGGTATGGATGGATAAGACTGGGCGTCTTCCGGAAAAGGAAGACACAGAGGCTATGCGGATCGGCAGAGATCTCGAGGAGTATGTTGCAAAGCGTTTTGAGGAAGCGTCCGGGAAAAAGGTGCGGCGCTGCAACTACATCATTCGGAATCCCGCGTATCCGTGGGCGCACGCAGACATTGACAGGCGAATTTCCAGTGAAAATGCAGGGCTGGAATGCAAGACAACCTCGACGCTTGACATTCGGCAGTTCAACGGCGTGGAGTTCCCGGAACGCTACTATGCACAGTGTGTGCATTATCTTGCTGTCACCGGCCTTGACCGTTGGTATTTGGCGGTTCTCGTATTCGGGCGCGGATTCTTTACATACACGCTCGAGCGCGATGAGGCGGAAATCTCCGCGCTGATGGAGGCGGAGAAGCTTTTCTGGCGATGCGTCGAGGAAGACACCCCGCCTGCACCGGACGGTTCGGAGGCGACGACGGACGCGATCAGCACGGTTTATGCCGACAGCAGCGGCGAACAGCTTGATTTGTTCGGACGCGAACAGCTGCTGTCTGAGTATATGCAGATCAAACGTCAGGCGGCGGCACTGGCGGAGCGCAGCCGCGAGATCGAAAACACGATCAAGCTCGATATGGGCACGGCAGAGCGGGCGGCCTGCAACGGCTACAATGTATCTTGGAAGCAGCAAAGCAGGCAGACGTTCCAGCCCAAAGCCTTTAAAGAGGCATACCCGGATATCGATTTGGCACCGTTTTATAAAACGGTGCAGGCCCGGCCATTCAAAATTACAGAAATGAAACAGGAGGAAGAATCATGAACAAAATCCAGCAGGCAACCGCGCAGACGGCTATGAAGGCACAGAGCGGCGGAAATCCGACAATGCAGCAGTATATCAAGCAGATGGAGGGCGAGATCAAGAAAGCGCTTCCCTCCGTTATGACGCCGGAGCGGTTCACGCGGATCACGCTTTCCGCGCTTTCCACAAATCCGAAGCTGGCGCAGTGTACGCCGCAATCTTTCCTCGGCGCGATGATGACCGCCGCGCAGCTTGGCTTGGAGCCGAACACGCCGCTTGGGCAGGCATACTTGATCCCGTATTGGAACGGGAAGCAGAACCGTCTTGAATGTCAGTTCCAACTTGGGTACAAAGGCATGATCGACCTTGCATACCGCTCCGGCGAGATCCAGACGATCCAAGCACAAGTCGGACACTCAAACGATACGCTGATTGCCGAGTATGGCACGGAATGCAGCCTGAAATTTATCCCGAAGCTGAACGGAGATCGCGGCGACCCGGTGAACGTCTGGGCCATGTTCAAGACAAAGGACGGCGGCTACGGCTTCGAGATCATGACGCTGGACGATGTTCGCGCCCATGCGCAGAAGTACAGCAAGGCATACAGCTCCGGCCCGTGGCAGACCAACTTTGAAGAGATGGCAAAGAAGACCGTTCTGAAAAAAGTTCTGAAATACGCGCCGATGAAGTCTGAATTTGTTCGGCAGATCGCGCAGGACAGCACAGTCAAGACGGAGATCAGCGACGATATGTTCACCGTCCCGGCGGTCGTTGTGGATGCAGAAATGGTGGCCGATATGCCGGTCGATCAGGCAACCGGCGAGGTCATGGAGGGCGCTGCAAATGCTGAATAAAATCGTCCTGATGGGCCGCCTGACCCGTGACCCGGAGCTTCGGCAGACGCAAAGCGGAAATTCTGTTGTATCCTTCACGCTTGCCTGCGACCGCGATTTCGCGGCGCAGGGCGCGGAGAAGGAAACGGATTTTATTGATGTTGTCGCATGGCGGAATACAGCTGATTTTGTCAGCAAGTATTTCTCCAAGGGCCGCATGGCCGTGGTGTCTGGCCGTTTGCAGATCCGCAACTGGGAAGACAAGGACGGGAACAAGCGCAAAACGGCAGAGATCGTCGCAGAAAGCGTTTATTTCGGCGACAGCAAGCGGGACGGGCAGAATGCTTCTGCCGCTGCACCGGCCTCTTCGGAGTTCAAGCCGCTGCCGAGCACAACGCCGGTTCCGTTCTCTGCGCCGGATATGCCGCAGATGGAGATTGGCGACGACGATCTGCCGTTCTGAGGGCTGACGGATGGGAGATAAAAAGGAATACGTCAAGCTGTGGCTGAGTTACAGGAGCTATTTCGAGGCGTACAGTGCTGCTGAGGTGGGGCGCTTGGTGCTGGCCGCGATGGATTATCGCGAGTCGGGAGCAGAGCCAGAGTTCAGCGGGAGTGAGCGTTTCATTTGGCCTGCGATTCGACGGGACATTGACGAATCCGTAGCGGCTCAAAAAGCCATCTCCGCGTCCAGAAGCGAGGCAGGAAAGCAGGGCGGTCGGCCTGAATCCGAAAAAGCAAATGCTTTTGATGAAAGCAACGAAAAGCAAAAAAAGCAAATGCTTTCCGATGAAAGCAAAAAAAGCTATGGACAAAGGAAAAGGACAAAGGAAAAGGACATGGACAGTATTCTCTCCCCCCTACCCCCCACGCTGCGCGAATCCGTTGAGAAATGGGTGGCATACAAGGGAGAACGACGGGAGGAGTATAAGCCTGTCGGCCTGCAAAGCCTTGTTACGCAGATCACGAAAGCCGCAGAGGAATACGGCGAGGAAGCCATGATCGACGTGATAACCCGCTCTATGGCCGCAAATTACAAAGGGATCGTGTTTGACTGGCTGAAAGAGGCCAGCACACGCCCTGTGGCGCTTGGCCGCGCTGCAAAGCCCGGCTACGGCGTGCAGGGACACCATGACGAGCTGAACCCGCTGGAACGTGCAGCCGTGGACAGGGTGATGGGGCCGGTGTCAAAGGGCGCTGCCCGATTGCAGCAAGGCGTGCAGCGCCACGGGGACGAACTTGATGCGATCCAGCTGGAGGCGGTCGAGCGAATGCTTGCGGAAAACAAGGAGGATAATACATGAGATTTGTTTGCGATTGCTGCCACGATCTGACGAACATCGAGGCAGATCGGATGGAGATCCAGGGCGAGAAGCTGATGGTGTACAGCCGCGGGCGGCTGGTATATGTGGCGGATCTGGGCCAGATCATGCTGGCCAAGCTTACGCCGGGGAGGGAGGAGACAAAATGAAAGAGAATGTGCTGGAGCGAAATGCAAGGCTGGATACCGAACGGAAGATTGCGGATTTTCGAGTAAAACAGCAGATGGATTATGCGTTCAAGGTGAAATACGCCAAAATCCGCGCATGGGAATTCTACGATCACCCAGACGTTGCAGGCAGCTGCTACGTAGCTGTCGGCGGGCTGGATTCCATCACGCTGCTCCTGTTCCTTCGCAGCATCGGTATTGATGTGCCTGCCATCTCGGTATCGTCGCTTGAGGATAAAAGCATTCAGCTGATTCACAAGCAACTCGGCGTGAAGCCGCTGAAACCGCTGAAAAGCAAAGTGGAAGTGCTGCGGGAGTACGGATGGCCGGTGATCTCCAAGGAAGTTGCGGGGAAAATCTCGCTTTTGCAAAATCCAAGCGAGAAAAACGCAACGGTACGCCATGCGATCATCACTGGGGAAACAGGGGCTTACGGAGGGTTCCGCACGGGGACGCGGATGAAGCTGGCGCAAAAATGGCTGGAGATCTTCGGCGGATACGAAAATGAGAATGAAGGCGTTAGCTACAAAACGCCGGATTTTCTCGTATCGGATAAGTGCTGCTATTACCTGAAAGAAAAGCCTTGCAGCGATTATGCCAAAGAAACCGGAAGCTTCCCGTATATGGGCCTGATGGCGTCCGAAGGAGGGCGCAGGCAGAAAGCGTTGATGATGCACGGGTGCAACTACATATCGCCGGGAACGAAACGCAGCTGTCCATTCGCGATTTTTTCGCGGCAGGATCTTTTGCAGCTTGCGCTGGATTTGCAGGTTCCGGTGCCGGAAATCTACGGAGAGATCGTGCGCGACGCAGACGGAACACTCAGGACGACAAAAGCACAGAGAACCGGGTGCTCCATGTGCGGGTTCGGCGTGCACATGGAAAAACGCCCACACCGGTTCGACAGGCTGTGGGAGCGGAATCCAAAGGAGTGGGAAATGTGGATGAATCACGTAATGCAGGATGATCGCGGGAACTGGTACGGCTGGGGCCGTGTGCTGGACTACATCGGCGTCGAGTGGCGGGATCCGGAAGCCGCGCTGTTAAATCCGGATGAACTGCCCGGCCAGATGATTTTTGATGGAATGAGGAAATAAAATGCTGACGCATCTGAGCCTGTTTTCCGGGATCGGCGGGCTTGATCTGGCTGCCGAGTGGGCGGGATTTACAACCGTCGGACAGTGCGAGTTTGCCGACTACCCGACGAAGGTGCTGGAAAAGCACTGGCCGGACGTGCCGCGCTGGCGTGATGTCCGGACGCTGACAAAGGAGAGTTTTTATGAGCGGACAGGCCTACGAACAGTTGACGTTATTTCCGGCGGATTCCCATGCCAGCCCTTCTCCGTGGCTGGAAAGCAAAAGGGCAAAGGGGATGATCGATACCTCTGGCCGGAGATGCTACGAGTTATCACCGAGCTGCGCCCGCGTTGCGTTGTCGGTGAGAACGTTCCTGGAATCATCAAGATTGCCGCCGGGCAGGTGGTCAAGGATCTGGAGCGTGCTGGCTATCACGTCGTCGTGTTTAATTTTGAGGCTGCGGCTGTCGGAGCTTGGCACAGACGGTCCAGGGTATTCTTTGTCGGAATCGCAGATGTGGCCGACACCGACGACAGTAGGCTGCACGATAGCATCAGAAAAGAGAATCAATTTGATTGCGGATGGGAAAACGACATTTGCAAGCAATCAGGGGGAGCGTGGAGGCTTATCCAATCTGCGGGAGCACGTGCTTGCGCGGACGAAAGGCTTGTGGACAACGCCCTGCGCAGCGGATGCGCAGGGATCGCACGGTGGAAACAATCACAGGAGCTTGCGGACGGACGTTGCTGGGCAGCTGAACCCGATGTGGGTAGAGTGGCTCATGGGATTCCCGCCAGGGTGGACAGACTTAAATGCCTCGGAAATGCTGTAGTGCCGCAGCAGGCATACCCGATATTTCGGGCACTGAGAGAGACAATTTTTGATGAAATGGAGGAGGAAACACTATGACGGCTCAAGAGATCGTGCGGGCGCTGCGGTGCAGCGCAACGAAAGAAGAGCAGGAAAAGTGCGAGATGTGCCGCAGGAGCGAACGCGGCTGCTTTGAGTGCATCAACAGTTATCTGTATGAGGCGGCAAGCCTTATCGAGCGCCTGACCGCCGAGAACGCGGCGCTGAAAAAGGAGATTCGGAAAGCTGGCTGCATGTTTTGTGCGAGGTTTGAGGATTGCCCGGAAGGGTTTAAGCCGACCGGCCAAGAAGCCTGCGATAATTGCGCGAAGAAACCGGATTGCGCGTGCATGAAATGCTCCGGAATCGGGAGCAGCACAGACAACTGGGAATGGCGCGGCGCGCCGGAGGAACACAATGGAAAAGAAAATTCTTGATGTTACGTGCGGTTCCCGCACGATATGGTTCAACAAAACACATCCGGCCGCAGTGTATTGCGATAGCAGGCGCGAATCATACACTGGAATCTGGAAAAGCACGAAGAATGATTCTGAACGGCAATGTGTGATTGCGCCGGATATACAATGCGATTTCACGAACCTGCCGTTTGCAGATGAAACATTTTCACTTGTGGTTTTCGATCCTCCGCACCTGAAACACGTCGGAGAAAATGCTTGGCTGCGGAAAAAGTACGGTGCGCTGGGAGAAGACTGGCCGAAATGCTGCATGACGGTTTCCGTGAGTGTATGCGCGTGCTGAAACCGGACGGCGTTTTGATATTCAAATGGGCGGAAACGCAAATACCGTCCGGGGAAGTGTGGGAAGCAATCGGAGAACGTCCGCTGTTCGGGCACCGAAGCGGGAAGAAATCCCAAACATTTTGGGGCTGTTTTATGAAGCTCGAAGCGCCAGAGGAAGGAGGCAAGGCATGATAGCTGTTTTGATCAGCATTCGCCCGGAGTGGTGTGAGAAGATCATCAACGGGCGGAAGACCATTGAGGTGCGCAAGACGCGCCCGAAGATGGATACACCGTTTAGGTGCTACATCTACTGCACAAAACCGGAGGAAAAGCTAATCACCATTATGAAAGACGGCGATGAGAATTATGGAGAGACGTATCACGGCAAGCCGGTTTTCATAAAGACGGAAAAAGAGCCGACCACTGGCTTATGGGATAAGCGGCAAAAGGTTATCGGGGAATTTCTGTGCGATCAGATCATCAACATTAACGGCGCGGGAAGGATCCCGTCGGATGCTGCGCGGCCAACCTGCCTAGAGCCTGCGGAGCTGCACCGGTATCTCGGAGCTGCCACCGGCTTCGGCTGGCACATATCCAATCTCAGGATTTACGATACCCCGCGCGAACTGCGGGAATTTTACGCTGTGCCAAATGAGGTAGAGGTAGCGCTCAAGGCAAAACCCAGGCCAATTACCCGCCCGCCGCAGAGCTGGCGGTATGTGGAGGAAGAGCTATGGAACGATTGACTTATTTCAAAGACGGATACTGGCGGGTAAATTTCAGCGGAGTGCAGTACCAGGCGGATTTTGTTGATCGACTTGCGGCCTACGAGGACATCGGCCTGACGCCGGAGGAAATCAAGGCTCCGTTTACGGAGGATACGATGATAAATCTGGCAGCGCAGGCGCTGGGCGTGGAGCCTAGCCGCCTCCGCGAGCTTGCCGAGGCCGACAAGGACGGGCGCGTGGCCGTGCTGCCGTGCAAGGTGGGCGACGGGCTTTGGACATTCTGTAGTCACCCGGTCGAGCAAGTTTACAGTTTTACTGTGACAGATATAAGCACGCTTAATGGGAGAACTCTGCTGAACACATCACGCTGCGGCGTTATGGATGCACGTGATGTCGGCAAGACGGTTTTCCTCACCCGCGAGGAGGCCAAAAAGGCGCTGCAGGAAATGGAGGGCAAGGCATGAGCGACCCGGGAGTAATCCGTGGGACGATTAACGGACAGGAAAAGTATTGCAGAATCCCAATCCGTAGCCGCCTGTATGAATCCGTGATGGAAGATAATACGACGGAGCTTTCCTCGGAGGCGATTCTCGCCATGCCACATGACAAGGCGGCTGCGGTGATTGATGCAATTATGGCGGACTGGCTCTACTGGCTCAAGAGAGCCGGGGAGCTGTGGGTGCTGACGCACAATTCCGCCGAGGAAACGGAGGGCAAGAAGGATGGCTGAACTGAAACCGTGCCCGTTCTGCGGCGGTGACGTAGAAGAAACAGGCGGTTCGTGTAATTTCGGGAAAAAGATTATGACGCTCAATGTAAAGTGCAGGAAATGCGGGACATCCGTTGCCCTGAAAACAGCATGGAACACGAACGCATACATTGAAGCGGTTGAGGCATGGAACCGGAGGGTAAATGATGGCTAAGTTTATCTCAAAATCGCAGATGGAAGAGATGGAAGATGCCTGCACGTTTGGAATTGAGGGGGCGAATAAACTGCTTAAGAAATACTCCGGAATCCAAGCCAGAGCATACACGGCGTACAACTACTACGACGAAAATGACAATTTCCTCGCGAACAGCGATGAAGCGGACATTTACGGGTTGCTTGAAATGGCAGGCGTGGAGGTGCGGCATGGCGGGTGATTATATCAGCCGCGAAGCGGCGCTTATGAAACTAATGCAGGACGGGTGCAGCGCAAAAAACTTGCAATCCATCTCGGATATGCCCGCCGCCGACGTTGCGGAGGTGGTGCACGCAAGATGGAAACGGGTACGTTCAAACTGGTATTGCACAGGCTGCAATAAGGGCTACAGAATCACGAAAGGTGCGCCAATGGCGAGCAGTTTCTCATACTGCCCCAACTGCGGGGCGAAGATGGATGGTGCAGCCGAATGAGCGGACTGCGGTTTGCTCGTGGGAGCGCGAAAGGAGGAAAGCTGATGCAGGATTGCTGCTTAACTTGCAAGCATCTGGAATACAGAAAGAACTACGTTTATCCGTATCGGTGCTTGAAGCACAAGGCCGAACGGTTCTCCGAGGAAGAACTGGAACGGAGGTTCTTTTCCGGAGAGGAATGCAAAGATTTTGAACAAAGGGGGTGGCCTGATGGGAACAATTCTGGCGATTGACCCCGGCAATACGCAATCCGGCTATGTGGTGGTCGAGCACGACGGCGAAGAAATTCGCCGCGTGCTGGAGGCCGGGAAAATCGAGAATCCGGCAGTGACAGATATGCTGGATCGGAAGCTTTATGCGAACTGCATAGACGTCGCGATTGAGATGGTGCAGGGGATGGGGCAAACCGTAGGGCAGGAAGTGTTCGACACCTGTGTCTGGGTCGGGCGATTCTGGGAAATTGCATTGAGATCTGGCGGATATGAGCCGAAAAGGATATACAGGCAAGAAGAAAAGCTGTACCTGTGCGGCTGCCTGAGCGCGAAGGATAAGAATATCCGCCAAGCGCTGATTGACAGATACGGAGGTGTAGGGACGAAAAAAGAGCCGGGCTTCTTTTATGTGAACGGCACGAAGTTTGCAAAGGATATGTGGGCGGCGATGGCGGTCGCCGTGACGTATTTTGACAAGTACATCAAGGGGGTAAAGCTATGAGCAAGACGCAGCGAAAGCCGCCAAGACCGCCGATGCAGCTGACGTGCGATGCCTGCGGGAAAACGTTTATGCGCGCACCGTCGAAGTACAAGGCAAAATACAATTTTTGCAGCGAGGCGTGCGCATGGACGGCGCATAGGGACGCCGTGATGGGCCGGGCGGAGCGCGTGCAGATCCTGATTACACGGTCAATCCCGGTATACCCGGAAATGCGGCCTGTCTGCGGGCGGGTGTATCCCGCCGAGAAATACAAATACAGGTCAAACCGGACGGGCTATGTCGTCGAGGTGAGCGGCAAGCGCGTATGTGTGAGGGTGGACGAATGCAAGGAAATCTAGGGCTGACACCGGTGCAGGCTCCGTGCAAAGGCTGTGCGGACAGGCACACCGGCTGTCACACGGACTGCACCCGATACATAGCATTCCGCCGGGAGGCGGACAGATACAAGCAGGAGCAATCAAAGGACGCAGCGAGATATGCAACAACAAGGGGCTGTATGCGGACGCTGCACGATGCGAACCGCGCAAAGCGGGAAGGGAGGAATCATTACGGATGAGCGGAATCACAGAGCAGGAATATGCGGCGTGGCTGGAAAAGGCGTTGCAAGCGCTCTATAAATCCAAGCCGCTTGCAATCGCGATTGTGGCAAAAACGGAAGCGGGAAATACGCTTACGGGCTACTACCATGCGGACGCACAGGACAAGGCCGTGTTTGCCCACCATATCCAGAGCGATATCGTGCTGGACATTATCAAGGAAAATGCCGTAGAAATCAAGGCCATGATGGAGGGCGTAGACGATGGAACAGATTAAGGGCGCAAAGTACGACGATGAAGACGCGGGAGTTTTCAAATGAGCACGCCGCGATACGGCTGGTGGCCCTATGCAAAATGGATGATCCGCAGCTATAAGGGCAGCGCGCTGATGACGAGGGCCGAGCGCGCTGCCGTTGAGGATGCAATCGCAGAGACGGAACGGCTCGTTGACGGCGCGGAGCGACTCCGGCTCATAGACTTGGTTCTTTGGAAGCGGACGCACACCTTACAGGGCGCTGCGATGGCGGTTTATGTGTCCGAACGCACTGCGCAGGAGTGGCACAGGCAATTTATTCGCCTTGTGGGGCAAAAAAGAGGGCTTTTGTGAAAAAGTCTGCGTCCCAGAGCCAAATTTAACATTTACTATAAGGGCGTAGAGATCAACTCTACGCCCTTCTTCATCGGCACCGCAGCGTTCTGCGGAAACCTCCTCCTCCTGTTCTCGTGTTCTCCGGTGTGAATAAATATATTTATTCACACACGGAGACACGAGAACGAAAGAATGAGGCAGAAAGGAGCGGCTATGGCGAGTTTGCGCGCCCTTGCACACAAGCTGCAAACAGCGCTCTTGTACAACGGAATCAAAATAAAAATCAATCAAATGCAGACCTATTCCGCGAAAAATGACAGGATGGTGACGAAATACATGGTTTACGAATATCGACCTGATGAAAAGCCGAAGAACGTCACTCTGCTGGAAACGTACCAGATTGCGGATGTGGTGAAGCTGCTGGCCGGGCTTTACAGCGATGGCGGATGAAAAGCTTACGCCGAAGCAGAGACGATTCTGCGAAGAATATCTGAAATCCGGAAACGCGACAGAAGCAGCGAAAAAGGCCGGGTACAAAGAAACATCATGCAGAGTGATTGCGGCAGAAAACCTATCAAAACCAGCTATTTCTGCGTATATAAAGCGCAGGCTGGACGAACAGGAAGCGGCGCAGGTCGCGGATTCAAACGAAATTCTGAAATTTTACACTGCGGTCATGCGCGGGGAGGTCAAAGACCAGTTCGGCATGGACGCATCGCTGTCCGACCGGCTGAAAGCCGGTGACAGCCTTATGAAACGCTACGCAGCTGCTTCCGACCGCAACAGGACGACAATGGAGAAGCTTGATTCGATGCTGAAGGAGTTCCAAGATGCTGTTAAGTCCGAAACAACGTGAATTTGTAAAATACGGGACGCATCGATGGAACTTCAAGGGCGGAGCCACCAGAAGTGGGAAGACTTACCTCGATTTTCGATGGATCATTCCAATCCGGATTCGTGAGCGAATCGGAAAAGATGGTCTGGCCGTCATTCTCGGCGTAACAAAATCCACGATTGAGCGAAATGTGCTGGAGCCGATGCGGAACCTGTATGGCGATATGCTTGTCGGAACAATCTCCAGCGACAACACAGCGTGGATTTTCGGGGAAAAGTGCTATTGCCTCGGTGCAGAAAAGGTTTCTCAGGTGTCAAAGATCCGCGGCGCGTCGATTAAATATTGCTACGGCGACGAGGTCGCGGACTGGTCGGAAGAAGTCTTCGCGCTGCTAAAAAGCCGTCTTGATAAGGAATACTCCTGTTTTGATGGGACGTTCAATCCGCAATATCCTGACCACTGGCTGAAAAAATTCCTCGATAGCAACGCGGATATTTTCAGCCAGACATATACGATCGACGACAATCCGTTCCTGCCGGAATCTTTTAAAGAAAATCTGAAAAAAGAATACGAAGGGACGGTTTATTACGACCGCTACATTCTCGGCCTCTGGAGAATCGCCGAGGGTCTGGTTTACCCGATGTTCGACCGCGAACGCAACGTCACAAGCGAGCGGGGCGGGCCGGGGCGGTACTGGATCTCATCGGACTACGGCACACAGAACCCTACCGTCTTTGCATTGTGGCGAGAATATGGCGGCAAGGCCGTCATGGAGAAGGAATATTACCACAGCGGACGCGAGAGCGGGCGACAGAAGACCGACGAAGAATATTATCAGGATTTAGAGGCATTCGCGGACGGATACCGCATTGAGCGTGTCGTGCTCGACCCATCGGCAGCGTCCTTTGCCGAGTGCATCCGGCGGCACGGAAAGTTTTCTGTATGGAAAGCAAACAACGCCGTGCTGGACGGCATTCGCTTCACGGGGGCCTGCATCAAAAGTGGCATAATCAAATTCCATGAGAGTTGCAAAAACGCGTTTCGGGAATTTGGCCTTTATAGCTGGGACAAAGACGCAGGCGAAGACCGCGTGATAAAAGAAAACGACCACGTGTGCGATAGTATCCGCTATTTTTGCATGACCGTTTTGAGGAGAGAAATCAAGAAATGAGCCTTTTGACAAACATTCGAGGGTGGTTCCGGAATATGCTTTTCCCGCAGGCGGTGGCCGAGCGGGAATTCGGCGTATCTCCGGCAGTCAGCCAGAAGATGGAGCAGAATATAAGCCTCTGGTACGCGATGTTTATTGGAAATCCACCCTGGCAGACGCGCGATGTCATTGCTGTCGGGCTTCCGGCGGCGATCTGCCGGGAGATCGCGCGACCGACGCTGGCCGAGCTGACGGCTAACATCACCGGCAGCGCCCGTGCGGATTATCTGAAAGACTGCTTTGAGCGGGCGGAAGAGAATTTTCACAGCGCCTTAGAACTGGGGCTTGCGCTCGGCGGCGTGGCATTTAAGCCGTATATCTACGGTGAGCAGCTGCTGGTCGACGTGACCGGCGCGGCGGCGTTCCAGCCGACGAAATTTGACCCTGCCGGGCGCTGCATCGGAGGCGTCTTCCGGGACAAGCCCGCGAAAGTGGGCGGGAAGTATTATATCCGCCTCGAATCGCACGAGCTGGACGGCACGACCTATACGATCCGCAATAAAGCATATTACAGCGACACCTCCGGCACGGTCGGCGCGGAAGCACCCCTGAATGCCGTCCCGGAATGGGCGGACATTCAGCCGGAGATCACGATCCAGAATATGAGCGGGCCGCTCTTCGCGTACTTCCGCCCGCCTGCGGCCAACACAACGGACGCAAATAGCCCCTGCGGAATGTCCGTCTACGGAGACGCGGCTACTGTGCAGCTGATCAAGCAGGCCGATGAGCAGTGGGAGCGCCTGCGCTGGGAATATCGCTCCAGCGAGCGCAAAGTCCTGATGGATGGCACGAGTTCGACTGCGGATATGTTCAACAAGCGTATGTTTGAACTGGGACCGTTCTCCACTAGCGGCGAATTCTTTCAGTACATCGAGCCGCAGATCCGCGACGAAGCAATCTACCGAGGTTTCCAGAATACGCTTCGCCGTATCGAGTTCAACGTCGGATTGGCTTATGGAGATATTTCCGATCCGCAGACCATCGAGAAGACGGCGACGGAGATCCGCAACAGTAAGCAGCGCAAATATGTGCTGATCGACAGCATTCAAACGGCGCTTGAACATACGTTTGACAGTCTGCTCTACGCGCTCGATACATACGCGACGCTCTACAACCTTGCGCCTGCCGGGACGTACAACACCGATTACAGTTGGGGCGATTCCATCCTTGACGACGCTGAGAAGAAGGAACAAGAGCGGGCAAACGACCGGCTTGACCTCGCTGATGGAATTCTGAACCACTGGGAATACCGCGCAAAATGGTACGGCGAGGACGAAGCGACTGCAAAGGCAATGCTGCCGAGGGCGCAGGACATGACAGATGCAAACGCCCCGGCTGAGGTCGAATGAGAAAGGGCAAGTATCCGTTCAGTCCGGAGCTGCTCGACGCCCTCCCGGAAGAACTCGCGGAGCTGTTCCGTGCGCTGGAAGATACGCTGCTGGATGAAGTCTGTTCCCGGCTTAAAATTGCCGATCAGCTCAACGAAGTAACGGTTCAGGATATCCGGGCGCTGCGGTCGCACGGCATTGATCTCAAGAAGATCAAAAGGGCCATCCAGAAGACAGCGGACGTCAGCGAAGAAAAACTGAACAAGCTGCTCGACGATGTTGTGGAGCGCAACCGGCGATATTACAACGACCTTATTACGCTGGCCGATGTGACGAAGCCTGACCGGCTGGTAGACGCCTCCGATATCGACGCGATCCGCAGGCAGACGCTCGGAGAATTCCGAAATCTGACGCAATCTTTGGGGTTTTTAGTGGACAATGGCCAGAGAATGCTTCCGCCTGCGCAAGCATATCAGTGGGCCCTAAATTCGTCAACGCTGCAAATTCAGAGCGGGGCGATCAGCTATAATCAGGCGATTGCCAACGCCGTCAAGCAGCTGGCAGAAAGCGGAATCAAAGTTGTGGACTATGAGAGCGGGCACACAGATCAAATCGACGTGGCTGCCCGCAGGGCCGTTATGACAGGTGTAGCTCAAATCTGCGACAAGTATTCCGACCAGTCGGCGGAATATCTGGATACCCGGTATTTTGAGATCACAGCCCACTCCGGCGCACGAGACAAGCCCGGCCCGTCCCCGTGGTCGAGCCACAAGGATTGGCAAGGGAAAATTTATTATAAAAGCGAAAACGGAGAGCCTGACCCGCTTGGGCAGTACAAGGATCTCGTGGAGACGACTGGCTACGGCTATGTAGACGGCCTGACCGGAGCAAATTGCCGACACTATAAGCACGCCTATATCCCGGGCGTCATGGAGCCAACCTATTCCGAGGAGCAGCTGGAACACATTGATGATGGTCTCGGCTGCGAGTTTGACGGGAAGAAATATACCGCATACGAAGCGACCCAAATGCAAAGACGGCTCGAACGGTCGATTCGCAAACAGAAGCGTTTGAAAAACGCCTATAAAGCATCCGGACAAAAGGACAAGGAGACCGCCGCAGCAGCAAAGCTGCGCCGCCTGAACACGAAATACCATGATTTCAGCAAGGCAGCAGGACTGCCAGAGCAGCCGGAGCGGACAAGGGTTCTGTATACAGACGCAAAATCCGAGGCTGCGGCCAGCAAAGCGAAAACGGTTGAGCGGGTGGAACCTCCGACCAACACAGAACCAGCAGAAAGCGCCGGCTTTCAGCCGAGATACACCGACGTAACGGAAAAGTGGCGCGCGGAGGCCACTCCGAACAGCCACACTGTACAGGACTTGCAGGAGTATACTGCAAACGGCGTTACATACAAGGTCGACGGGCATAATGTCGTGCTTGACCACACAGAGCACGAAAAAGAAATTGCCGGACTCCTTGAAAAGGAATTCGGCGGCGAAATTGGGCTAGTTCCGCGTGTCAATAATCCGCAGGGGGTGTCCACACCGGACTATATTTTCCGAGGGGAAGCGTATGACCTGAAAACGCTCGGAGAAAAAGCCGGGGGAAATACGATTTTCAATCGTGTGAAAAAGGCAGCCAAGCAGGGGCAGCGGTTTATTCTGGATGTCACCAAGACCACGCTTGACGAAAAAACAATAGATGCGCAAATTGAAAAAATATTTGCCAGAAAGGATACTGAGTGGGTTGATGAGATCATTGAAATCCGAAATGGAAAAGTGCAGAGAATCGTAAAAAGAAAATAAAAAAAGAAGCCGACACACCATCTCGCCCTTCTGGGAAGGGGTCGTGGACAGCGACCGGCTCTTATCTATTCTATACCACACTCTCACAAAAAATGCAAGGGGGGAAATTCAAATGGACAACTTCAAAGCGATTTATAAAATGCTGTCTGCGCTGGAACGCGCGATGGATCTTCCGGCGTTCAGCGTGGAGAGCTTCGGCCTGGACTCCATGCAGGTGTCCGGAGAACGTCTCTACAGGTATCTGGAAATGCTTCAGGACGCGGGGCTTATCAAGGGCGCGGAGCTTTATACCGACGTCACGGGCGAAATGCACCTGAGGAATGAGCGCCGGATTCAGATCACGCTGCAGGGGCTTGAATACTTGCAGGAGAACGCGATCATGAAGCGGATCTATAATGCCGCGAAGGGCATTGTAGACCTGATCCCGTGAGGAACGCCGTATGATCGACGAAAAACTGAAAGCCGCCATCGAGCGGGCGCTTGCCGCCGGATTCCGCGTCCAACTGAAACGCATGAAGGATGGGACAGTCAAGGCGCAGATCATCAAGGCGGAAGAGCTGAAAAAATAATACAGATACCGCAGCGCAATCGAGCGCGCGGAATGGCACGATGAGCCAACTACTGAGGTTTTCTTAGTAGTTGGCTCTTTTTGTTTTATCAAATCTTGACCGGCCCGAAGTCGCTAAACTACGGGGCAGCAGCGGACGCGACCCGCGAGAACAAAGCGAAGCTGTGAAGGAGAACCTATGAAGCGAGATTTTTTGGAAGGGCTGGGGCTTGATAAGGATACCGTCGACAAGATCCTTGACGAGAACAGCCGGGACATTGGACGGGAGAAGCAGAAAGCGGATCAGGCCAGAGAAGACCTGAATGCCGCCCGGCAGCAGCTGACCGACCGCGACAAGGACATCGAAGACCTGCGGAAGTCCAGCGGAGACGCTGAGAATTTCCGCAAGCAGCTCGAAGACCTTCAGGGCCGGTACACCAAGGAAACCGAAGATTACAAGGCGCAGCTGGCAAGCCGGGACTACGCCGACGCCATGAACCGCGCGATTACGGCCAAGGGCGTCAAGTTCTCTTCCAAAGCCGCCGAGAAAGCTTACCTTGCAGACCTCAAGGAGAAACACCTTGAACTGAAAGACGGCGAGCTGACCGGCTTCGACGAGTGGCACAAGGCTCAGCTCGAAGCAGATCCGACTGCGTTCCAGTCCGGCAAGCCTGCGCCCACATTTGTCAAGCCCGTCGGCCAGGGCGGCGCACCGGCGGCAAAGAGCAAGGGCGCAATGTACGCGCAGCAGTTCAACGCGCAGTTTGCGCAGACACCAAACAAGGAGTGATTTGAAAAATGTCTATCGTTGTAAACACAAAAGCAGAAGTCAGGCCGAATTTCCTCGAAAGCGAAGTCGGCCTCGTCCTGAAAACCCGTGAAATCCCCGCGTCGATGGGCGTGCAGGACGGCAAGTACAAGATCGTAAAGGCCGGTACGCCGTTCCCGTCCGACAACTCGAACGCCGTCGGCATCGTGTTTGAGGATATCGATGTGACGGACGGCAATATGCCCGGCTCCGTGATGGTCGCGGGCCGTGTGCTGGCAGACCGCCTGTCGCTGGCCTCCGCAGCAAAGACCGCGCTGTCCGGCAAGGGCTTCACATTTGTTGACGCGCCGGAGATCACGCGCGGCTATACCGTGACCTACGACAAAAACGACGGCAGCGGCACGCCGCCCGTCGACGAGAACGTCTACACAGAGGGCTCCTATGCCGACGTCTCGACCGAATATCCGCTGACCAAGAGCGGCAACACCCAGACCGGCTGGAGCACGTCTAAGGGCGGCGAAGCTGTTTCCAAGGTCGAAGTGACCGGCAATGTGACCCTGTACCCCGTGTGGACTACGGCCTAAAGAAGGAGGAAAAACACCATGCCTGACATTCTTGAACTGATTTCCGACGCTGACCGTCTGGATTTCTCGCAGAACATTTCCGTCGCACGCCCGGCGTACCTCGGCGACCGGCTGTTCCCGGACCAGAAGACCGAAAGCCTCAAGGCCGAGTACCTGCGCCTCGCAAACGGCGCACAGATCCCCACGATGGCGACCGTCCACGCCTTTGACACCGAGGCCGAGATCGCCACGCGCCCCGCGCTCGAAAAGACAGAGGTTGAGAAGCTGTTTATCAAGCGCAAGATCAACCAGTCCGAGCGGGTGCAGCTGCTCAACGAAAACGGCGTATATGCCGACAACGCAATCGTGAGCTATGTCTTCGACGATATGCGCCTGATGGCCGATGCGGTCAAGGTCAGAACCGAAGTTGCAAAGATGGAAGTCATCGCGACCGGCAAGATGACCATCAAGGAAAACAATCTCAACATGACCGTAGATTACGGCGTTCCGTCCGCAAACACCGGCTTCAAGATCGACTTCGGCGCAGATGCTGATATCGTCGGCCAGCTTCAGGCCATCGCGGATCAGGCGGCGGCCTCCGGCCACGCGCTGAGCGAAATGGTCGTCGGTACGAAGATCCTGCGCAAACTCGCGTCCAACAAGGGCATTCAGACCCTCGTATACGGTACGGTCGGCGCTGGTACATACGTCACCACCGAGAAGCTGCGCAGCCTCTTTACCGAGCTGTTCGGCTTCGGCCAGATCACGACCAACGACCAGCGCTATAAGGCGCAGGCCGCAAACGGCGCGGAAAAGACGCATCGATTCTTCCCGGAGGACAAGGTTGCGTTCCTGTCCAACGGCACGGCCAATTCCTTCGGCGTTGGCCTGTGGGGCGTGACGCCGGAAGAAAAGGGCTATGGCCCGTACACCGACAAGAGTGCACAGCAGTATATCACCATTACCCAGTGGGAAACGCCAGACCCGAAGACCACCTGGACGAAGGCAAGCGGCCTGTTTATCCCGGTCGTGCCCGATCCTTACGGCCTGTTCATCGGCGCAGACGTAAGCAAGTAAAACCAAGCCTCCGCGCCCGCGTGGCGGGTGCGGAGGCTGACAGGAAGGAGGGCGCAGCATGATCTACGCCGATTATGAGTTTTACGCGACCGTGTACCGTGGGACGGCGCTGGACGAAGAGCAATTCTGCGGCCTCGCCCGCAAGGCGTCGGCTTATATCGATTACATCACCATGAGCCGCGCGCGCTCCGCCGCCGGGGATAAGCTCGAAGCAGTCCAGAACTGCGTCTGCGCGCTGGCCGAGCTGGAGCAGGACGCCGGGAAGCTGGACAGCCTCGTCTATACGACCGACAGGCCGGTATCGAGTGAGACGGTAGGCGGCTGGTCACGCAGCTTTGGCTCACGCAATCTGTCGCAGGCAGATATGCAGCGGACGGAGACGCGCCGCCGGGAGATCGTGCTGGCGTACCTCGGACCGACTGGATTACTCAAAGCAAGGGGGTATGGGCCGTGTCCATGTTCCCCCACACCGTAACCATCTACAACGTCTCGCAGGAGACAGACCCGGCGACATTCAAGGACGTGGAGAAAACCTACATCACCGTCCTGCGCGGCGTTCTGCTGGAAGCCTCCAAGGCGGCCAACGTCCGCCAGAGCGGGCTTGAGGGCGCGGATGCGGTGAATCTGTACATTCCGTTCTCTACGGTTGCTGTAGACGGCGTGACGGGCGCAGAAAAGCGCTACGTCGGCCCGCAAGAATTCTGGCGTGCAACTGATAAAAGCGGAATCTGGACGCTCTCCACGGACGGCAACGGCGGAACGACATTCTTTATCAAGGGTGAAGTCGTGGAGCCGGACAAGACCGAGCAGGCGCTTGAAATGCTCTATGACGACGTTTACAAGGTCACAAAGGTCGATATGAAGGACTTCGGAAGCCAGAACATGAGACACTTCGAAGTCGGAGGGGCCTAATATGCTGAAATTCAGCGTAAAGGCAGACGGCTTTGATGAATTGCATGAGGCAATCGCGCAGGCGTGTACCAAAGCGGAGCATATTGTCGCGCTTCAGGCAAGAAAGGACACAGCCCCGTATGTGCCATTCTTGACCGGTTCCCTCGACCGCAGAACACAGGTTGAAGGGAATGCGATCATCTATCCCGGCCCATACGCAAGGTTCCTGTACTACGGGAAAGTCATGGTAGACCCGGAGACCGGAAGCACCTACGCGCCGAAAGGCGGGACAAAGGTACTGACCGACAAAAATCTTGTGTTCAACACGTCAGGACACAATCAGGCGCAATCGCATTGGTTTGAGGCTTCAAAGGCCGAGAACCTCGACAAATGGATCCGTGTAGCGGATAAGGCGGTGAAGAATGGACTCTGAAAAGCAAAAAAGGCTGGTATCTGCGGAGGAAGAACAGGATATCTCCCGAAAGATGATGATCTGGGCAAATTCCTTCTCAGACGACGATATGCCGACCGCAACGATCAACTACGAATTCCTCGCCGCCGACTCGGCAAGCATGGCCCTGTCTGCCATTCAGGGCGCGTACATCACACGAAAATTCATCCTCGGCGGGCATGAGGCGGAATATCAATTCAAGATCATCGCCCGCATCAAGCCCGGAAACAGCAACGACAAGCGCCTGAAATGCGACGCCATGCTGAACCGCTTCGGGGATTGGGCCATGCAGAACCCGCCGGATTTGGGCGACGGGATGCGCGTCCGGCGCATGGAAGCTGTCAGCCGCTCGGCCCTGTTCGCCCGGTATGAGGACGGCACAGAGGATCATCAAATTCTAATGAAACTGACATATGAGGTGATTTAACTATGGCAAATAAATACACAATCGCGGCAAAAAACGGCGAGAGCGCAGTCCGTGAAATGCTGATTACCGCTCTGGACACCAGCGACAGCACCACATCGAAGTGGTCGGCGATGGGCGTCAAGGTGACGGAGAGCTCCATCAACTACGATTGGGGGCAGGAAACGAAGAAGGACATTCTGGGGCACGTGTACACGAACGCACAGACACCAGAAATGACACAGAGCTTTTCCGGCAGTGAGATTGTAGGCGGTGACGACGTGATGAACCATCTGCTCAATCTTGCAGTCGTGGAGAAGGACCATGCCGCTCTGGTAAATCAGAAATGCCTGATCATCCACACATACCTGCAGGACTCCGAAGGGAAGTCGTTTGCAGAGCAGTATGACGCCTGCGCGGTGCTCGTCACGACAGACGGAGGCGAGGGCGGCGGCGTTCTTGCTTCGGACATTGAAGTGACATACGGCGGAAACAGGACAACAGGAACCGTAGCGCGCGGTTCGGATGGAACCATCACGTTTACGCCGGACGCGGCATAAGGAGGCTGCATAAATGCCTGAAATCAAATTTGAAACCGGTATCATATCGTTCAAGCTGAACGACGCGGCGGAGGTCTCATTCAACCCGACCGACAGCGCATTTGTCGAACAGATCTTCAACACCTTTGATGAGCTGGACAGGAAGCAGGAGGCGTATAAGGCCGAAGTCGACCACTGCGCGGACAAGAAGGAGATTTTCGCCATTGCCCGCCGCCGCGACGCGGAAATGCGGGACATGATCGACAGCCTGTTCGCGAAGCCCGTCTGCACGGCGCTGTTCGGCACAATGAACGTCTACGCGCTGGCCGACGGCCTGCCAGTATGGTGCAACCTCATGCTGGCCGTGATCGACCAGATCGACACGAGCTTCGCAGCGGAGCAGAAGAAGACCAACCCGAGGATTGCGAAATACACAGCAAAATGGAAAAAGTGATCTGGGCGCTGCCGACCACGGTCGACGTGAACGGCGCAACGTATCCGATCCAATCTGATTACCGTGCAATCCTCGATATCCTCGCAGCCCTGACAGACAGGGAACTGGACGAGCAGGAGAAGGCGGAAGCGGCGCTGACCATCTTCTATCCCGACTTCGAAGAAATGCCCGTCAGCGACTATCAGGAAGCCCTGAACCAGTGCTTCCGCTTCATCGACCACGGGCAGGAGAATCGAGAGAAGAGAAAGCAGCCAGAGATCATGTCATGGGCGCAGGACTTTGATCTCTATATTGCGCCTATCAACCGAATCGCGGGCTGCGAGGTCAGGGCGCTGGAATACCTGCATTGGTATTCGTTTCTAGCGTACTATCAAGAAATCGGAGATTGCCTGTATGCACAGGTGGTTTCTATCCGCGATAAAAAGGCCAGAGGGAAGAGCCTCGACAAACAGGAGAGGGATTTCTACCGGCGCAACCGGGATATCGTCGATCTGAAGACAACATACTCGGAGGCCGAAGCCGACCTGCTTGCCGTATGGGGAGTCGGGACAAAAAACAGCCGCCCCGGTTAAGGGGCGGCAGCAGGAAAAACTTATTTTTTATACTCGAAAACGATTTCGCTACCCCAGAAGCTTGGAGAGAATCGAATCTCGATCTCACTCCAATCCTGCGGCGCTTCATATCCGACGACACCTTTCATTTTCTTCCCGGCGGCAATCGTGCCGTCAAGCTGCGGCTCGTCGGAACTCATCATGGCGGTGAGGCTGAGGCTGGTTGTATAGCCATCAATGTAGCTTTCGAATGAAAGCATGGTGCTGGACGCAATATCGCGGGATGAATTGTTTTCGATCTCGAATTCGCACAGAACAAAGACCTTTCCATCATCCGGCGAGACGTAATTTTGGCCGGAATTCTCGGTAACACTGAGCAACGTGACCGCCACGCCGTCTAGAACGACCTGATCCCCAACGCCAAATGTTTCAGGCCCGGAATCGGATTGCTGCGGCGGCTGCTGCGAAGAAGAAACTGAGGTTCCGACCTTTCCCGGCTTGGAGGACGATCCGCAGGAAGCAAAGGCCGCGCCAATAAAGACGAAAAGACAGAGGAATACGATTAAAGCCGTCAGGCAGCCGCTGGGACGTTTCGCCTGCTTCTTGGTTTTTAGCCCGCCAACAACGTCAACGCGGTTCGAGGCGTTGATTTTGATGGTAAAAAAAGCATTCTGCTGCCCTTCGGCAATAACAAAGGATATGGTTTTATCCAGACGGCGATACCGGTAAAAAGAAAGTTCGTGCTGGCCCGGAGCGGCCACAGCTCGAAGTTCTTCACCGTTTTTCAGCGTGCCGACATCACAGCCATCCAATGCAACGCCGACGGTCAGGCCAGAACCGTAAAAAGAATTGTCCCGGCTAATTTGGATAATGCAATCACTCATATTTCTTCCCTCCTTACTTGAAAGATAACACAAATAATGACAAAAATCAACCGAAAAGGTGGCGAAAATATGGCAGATGGGAAAATTGTGGTCACCGTCGACGCGGACGCGAAAAAGGCACAGAAAGAGCTGGATACGCTGTCTGCGAAAATCGACAAGATGGAAGCAAAGCTGAACGAGGACACCGGAACGCAGAGCGGGCTTAAAAAGGAGCTGGACGCTGCGCTTCAGTCCGCAAAGCAGACGGAAGACGCGCTGAAATCACTCCGCTCGGAGGCTGACCGCCTAAAGGGCATCACGTCCGGAAGCGCTTCGGCTAATCCAGCGGAGTACATAGACGCTTATTCTCGACAGGCGGAGGTTGCTGCGCAGATCAAAGAGCAGGAACAGCTGCTGGTGCAGCAAAACAAAACGGCAGAAAAGCTTGGGAGTCAATATGCAAAGATCACCGACAAGGTGATAACCCAGACTGATGCGCTTGACGCTGCAAAGGCTAAAGCCGGAGAGCTGGTGCAGCAGATCACAGACGCCAGCGGAGCCTCGGCCCGCATGGCCGAAGCGTCGGCGCGCGTCGAAAAAAGCATGAATAAATTCGGGAGAAGATTAAGCGGGGTACTGAGGAGCGCGCTGGTCTTTACTGTCCTGTCCCGCGGCCTTTCCCAGCTGCGCAGCTGGCTCGGGGAGACGATCATGCAGAATGAGGCGGCCCGTGCATCTATCGCGCAGCTGAAAGCAGCTTTTCTGACGCTTGCGCAGCCGATCCTCGAAGTCGTGATCCCGGTTTTTGTGAAGCTGGTCAACATTCTGGCACAAGTCGTGACGGCAATCGCAAAGTTTTTCGGTATGCTGTCCGGGAAAAGCTGGAGCTCGCAGGTATCTGCCGCGAAGGGACTGAACGCCGAGAAAGAGGCGTTGGAGGGCGTAGGCTCTGCCGCAGAGGACGCGAGCAAGAGCATGGCAAGCTTTGACGAGATCAATCAGATCACCAGCAATCAGGCCTCCGGAGGCGGCGGGACGAGCGGAGCAGGCGCTTCGAGCGGGATCACGCCGGATTTCTCCAATCTGGATCTTGCCGAAGACAAACTGAACGACATTCTTGGCATTGTCGGGGCAATCGCTGCAGGGCTCCTTGCGTGGAAGATCGCCAGTATGTTTACCGACGACCTCGGCAAGATCGGCGGCATCGCGCTCGCTGCGGCTGGCGCGTTCGCGCTCGTCTATTTCTGGCTGGACGCATGGAACAACGGAATCGACATGACAAACTTCCTCGGTATGCTCGGCGGTCTTGCGGCGCTTGCGGGTGGACTCGCCCTTGCGTTTGGGCCGACCGCTGCGGCAATCGCTCTCGTGGTAGGCGGCCTTGCGATGTTAGTCGTCGGGATCAAAGATGTGATCGAAAACGGCTTTACGCTGGAAAACACACTGACCATCATCGCTGGACTGCTTGCCGCCGGCATCGGGATCAGCATCCTGACGGGCAGCTGGATTCCGCTGCTGATCGCCGCAATTGCATCGATCCTTGTTGCACTTGTCTCCTTTACAGGGCACGGCGAGGAGCTGATCAACGGACTGAAAGATGTTGTGTCCGGATTCGGAAAGTTTTTCAAGGGCATCTTTACCGGCGACATGAAACTTGCGTTAGAGGGTGCAAAGCAGATATGGAGCGGGCTGAAGCAGACGTGGAACGCCGTCGTAAATTCCATCAGGGACGCATGGAGCGCGTTTGTCGATTGGTTAAAGCAAAAAAATCCGGCACTCGCCGCAATATTTGAGACAATTGGGAAAAAGTTTTTCGATCAGTACGAGGCGTGGAAAAAAATTCTGAAAGGCCTGATCACCTTCCTGACCGGCGTGTTCACCGGAGATTGGAAGAAAGCGTGGAACGGCGTTCTTGATATCCTGAAGGGTATCTGGAATCTTGTTATTGGAACAATTGAGGGCGGAATCAATTTTATCATCGACGGCATCAACCTACTGCTTTCGGCGCTGAATAAAATTCATTTCGAGATTCCGGATGGTGTACCGCTGGTTGGCGGGAAAACCATTGGAATCAACATTCCGCCAGTGTCGCGCGTCCAGCTCCCTCGTCTCGCCTCCGGCGCGGTCATCCCGCCGAACCGGGAATTCATGGCCGTCCTCGGCGACCAGAAGAGCGGGACGAACATCGAGACGCCGCTTTCCACGATGGTGCAGGCATTCAAGCAGGCCATGAACGAGACCGGCGTAGCGGGAAGCAGACAAATGACGGTTATCTTCCAGCTTGACCGGCGTGAGCTTGGCCGCACGATCTATCAGCTGAACAACGAAGAGACGCAGCGCGTCGGCGTGAAGCTTGCGGGGGTGAAGACATGAGAAGCGCACTGAGCCTTGACGGCAAGGCGTATTTCAATCTTCACGTCGTGAGCTGCAAGCGGTCGTTCTCCGTCCTAGACGGCGACAACGCCGGGCGCGTTATGACCGGCGCGATGACCCGTGATATTATCGGCACGTATTACAACTACAGCCTTGAAATTGATCCTGTATCGTCAGACCCGGAGGAATACGATGATTTTTATGAGAGCATTTCTGCCCCGGTCGACAGCCACGTGCTGACCGTCCCATATGCGCAGGGGACTATGACCTTTGACGCCTATGTAGCAAACGGCGACGATGAGCTCACCGGGAGCTACGACGGGCGCAATGATTGGGGCAATCTGACGATCAATTTTGTCGCCATGAAGCCCAAGAGGACGCCGGTATGAGTGTACGCGTGATCTATGAGGACGTAGCGGTAGGCGCAGCAGCGGCGGCAAGCGTTGCAAGCACCGCTGCGCAGCCCTTCTCCGACCTTCCGGAACTGCCGTATGGCACAGAGTCGGTGATCGTCGCAACAAACGAGCTGAACCAGTGGATGCTGGACGGCTCCCGCCCGATCCTCACGACCGAGCGGGCGGCCTTCTGGTCTACCGAGCCGAGCAAAGCAGACTGCACCTTCGACGCAAACCCGACGCTGACCATCACGCTGGACGGCACGTTCGCAAGCTCCGGCATTTACCTCTATTTTGACGGTGGCACCGGCGACTATTGCAGCGCCCTGACCATGACGTGGTACAACGGCGAGACAACCGTCGCGTCGCAGGACTTCACGCCGGACGGCCAGAAGTATTTCTGCGCAAAGCCTGTCTCCGGATACAACAAACTCGTGATCGAGCTGAAAAAGACGAGCCTGCCGTACCGGTACGCGAAACTCAGACAGATCTTCTTCGGCATCGTCCGGGAATTCGAGCGGGAGGACCTGCGCAGCGTCAGCGTCACCGAGGGCGTCAGCGTGATTTCTGACGACGTGGAGATCAACACACTGGATTTCACGCTCGACAATTCGGACAACATCGACTTCATTTTTCAGGAAAAGCAGCCCGTCAGCGCCTACGACGGTGCAAAGCTAATCGGCGTCTTTTACATCAAAAGCTCGTCCCGGTCGAGCGAACGGCTCTATGATGTATCCTGCCAGGACGCGCTCGGCATTCTGGACGACGAGCCCTTCGCGGCGGCGGTCTACAGCAGCAAAAACGCGAAGGAGCTGATAGCCTCGATTCTCGGCGCGCACTTCACGCTGGACTTCGACACTGCGCTGAAAGACGAGACCGTAACCGGCTATATCCCGGACTGCACGAAACGAGAAGCGCTGCAACAGATCGTTTTTGCGCTTCGCGCGACCATTGACACAAGCGCTTCGCGCGGCGTGCGCGTCCGGAGGCTCACAGCGGCCTCTCCTGCCACGATCCCACTTGACCGGACATACACGGGCGGCAGCGTTGAAACGGCGGCAGCGGTCACGGAGATCCGCGTGACGGCACACAACTATTCGACGTCCGGAAGCGGAGAGAGCGTGGAGGTCGGCGGTACGACCTACTATCACACGACGTCGGTCACGTCCAAGACCAATCCGAACGCCACCACGCAGACCAAGCCGAACGTCATCGAGGTGCGCGACGCTACGCTGGTCAACAGCGACAACGTTGCCGCCGTCGCGCAGCACGTCTTTGACTACTATATGCGCCGTCAGACGCACAGTGTCAAAATTATCGTGGACAAGGAAGCCCCGGGCGATTACGTGCAGACCACAACGCCGTGGGGCACGAAGATCACCGGAACGATCACCAGTATGGACATTCGCCTCAGCGGAATCGCGGCGGCAGAATGCAAGATTATCGGCACATAGAACGGAGGTGCGGCATTTGGTACAGGGAGATTCGTATAACCTTAGTGTTACCATCAAGAATAAAGGGCAGCCTCTGGACGTTGCAAGCGTTGAAAAGGTGGAAATTTCTCTGCTTTATCTGCAAAAGAGCTATCCGGGAGAGATCGGATACGAGGACGGAAAGTTTCTGTTTCCCCTCACCCAGCAGGAGACCTTTCGGCTCCCGAAGCTCTGCCAGATGCAGGTGCGCGTGAAATTCAAGAGCGGTGACGTGATTGGCTCGGAGATCAAGCAGATCGACGTTGCGCACGCGCTTTCAAAGGCGGTGTTGTGATGGGTGGCATTGAATTTGAACTCAAGAACCGCGACCCGATCGACGTTTCCTTTAACGTTTCCGTGCGTGCTGGCGGCGGCTCCGGCGGCGGCTACAACATCGGCCCCGGATTGAAGCTGGACGCCGAAACGAACACCCTGTCCGTCGATACGGCGGACGCAGTCGAAAAGGACAACACCAAGCCTGTAACGTCCGCCGCCGTGTACACGGAGGTCGGCAACATCAACGCCCTGCTGGCGACAATCTAAAGGAGTGATTTTATGAGCACACAAATCGAAATTACCAGATTGCAGACCGCGCGGAACAAGCTGCGCACATGGCTCGTCGGCCTCGGCCTCGCCGCGAGCACGGACAAACTCGACGCGCTGACCGAAAAGGCCGCCGCCATCAAAAATCAGGGCGCGGTTGACGCCAACGTCAAGGAGGGAGAGTCCTATACCATCCCTGCGGGCTATCACAACGGCTCCGGCACGGTCAAGGGCGTCTCCGGCGGCGGCAACTACAACCTGCAGGCCAAATCCGTCACGCCGACGAAGGAGCAGCAGTCCGTCACACCAGATCAGGGCTATTACGGCCTGTCCGGCGTGACCGTCGGCGCAATCCCGGAAAACTATCAGGACGTCTCCGCCACGACCGCCGCGCCCGGCGACGTGCTGGCGAATAAAGTCTTTATCGATGCAGACGGCGTAACGCAGGCAGGCACCATGCCGGACAACGGCGCGGTGGAGAAAGTGCTGGACGCGACGACCGGCAATCAGGAGTACACTGTCCCCGCCGGTAAGCACTCCGGCACGGGCAAGGTATCTATCGTGCTGGAAACCAAGTCCGCCACGCCTGCCGAGGCCGCGCAGGACATCACGCCCACCAAGGGCAAAGTCCTCGGCAAGGTCACGGTCGGCGCGATCCCGGACAAATACAAGGACGTTTCCGGCGTGACCGCCGCAGCTGCTGACGTGCTGGATGGAAAGTTCATCGTGCTGGCCAACGGCAGCAAGGTCGAGGGCACCATGGCCAACAACGGCGCGATCTCGAAGACCATCGACGGCCTCACGCAGACCAGCGTAGCCATCCCCGCAGGCTATACCTCCGGCGGCACAGTCGGCCTGACAGACGACATCGAAAACGCCCTCGCCGCGATCTAAAGGAGGAACAGACATGAGCGTACAGACCGAGATCGACCGCATTATCACGGCAGTCGGCGCGGCGTATGACGCAGTGGAGGCCAAAGGAGGCACAGCCCCTGCGGCACAGACCATCGAAGGGCTTGCCGCAGTAATCGGTACGATTCAGACCGGAATCGCTCTGCAGCTGATCGTAACAGTATCTGCCGGTGCGACGGTCACGGCGACAAACGGCTCCAAAACGATAACCGGAACATCTGACAGCACCGGAGTTTGTACGCTTACCGTTCCGGAGATCGGCACATGGAGAGTATCCGCTACGCTGGACGGGAAAACATCTGACACAAAAGCCGTAGCTATCACGGACAGCTACGCGGTGTCGCTTAATTTTGTATATCCGACACTGAATAAAAATACTTGGGAAACAATAAAAAATATATCCGACGCGGGACAGGGCGCGAACTATTGGAGCATTGGCGACCGAAAGGCGGTAACGCTAAACGGCACGGTTGGACATCTTACACTATCTAATTACACAATATACGCATTTGTCATTGGATTCAACCATAATGCGAGCCTAGAAGGGGAAAACCGTATTCATTTCCAGTTAGGCAAAACGGCGCTCTCCGGCGGTACGGACGTGTGTTTCTGCGACAGTTACTATACCTCGCCCGTTTCGACAACCGGCTATTTCTCTATGAACAGTAGTGCAACGAACTCCGGCGGATGGGCGAGCTCGCAAATGCGTACAAATATTTGCGGGACAAGCCTCTCGAGCTATTCCGGAACGATTATCGCAGTCATTCCGGCGGCGCTCCGTGCAGTCCTAAAGTCCGTTACCAAGTACACGGACAATACGGGAAATAATAGCACATCCGCGAGTGCGGTCACGGCGACAAAGGATTACTTTTTCCTCCTCTCGGAGTTTGAGGTTTTCGGGAGCATTTCGAGAGCAAACTCGAACGAGGCGAGTAAGCAAGCGCAGTACGCCTATTATTCCGCTGGAAACAGCAAGGTAAAGTACAAGCACAACGGAACGAGCACCGCCGCTCGTTGGTGGCTCCGTTCTCCGCTTGCGAGCAGCTCCGACGGTTTCGAGAATGTGAACACCAACGGGACAGTCGAAGACCGAACCGCGCGCGCTTCCTTCGGCTTCCCACCCGGCTTTTGCGTATGAGGGAAAAGCGCATGGAATATATCGTGTATAAGCGGTTCCGTGGGAATGGCATCGATGGAGCATTTAATCTCCGGTACGGAACTGTTGTATCGGAGATTGAAGGGTTCCTGTTTGCAGCAGACGGCAGGCGGATATGCGCTGCGACGTCCGAAAACGGGTGGGAGCATTTCAGGCCGAACACGCAGGAAGGTGCCGAGCGGCAGAAAATGCTGAACGATCTGTACCGATGGTACAGAAAAAACGGCTGCGATGAAGATTTTACGGATGACAAATGGCCGGGGCAGGAAAACGGATACTGGAAGAATCGGCTGCGAACAGCAAGCACAAAGCAATTGGAGAAAATCTATCAAGAGAAATTTGGAGGGACGCCATGTATGCAGTAAAACAGGACGGCGCATTTGCCGGGTATGCGGACAGTATTGTGCCCATCCGACTGCACGGCAACGGTTGTTATGTCCCGTGCAAGGAAGATCAGGCAGAAGGATTTTGCGCTAAGATGGCTATGACTATTACAGATGAAGAAGGGACTGAGCATCAGGTGCTTTCTGACAGGGTGTTTCATCTCGCAGACCATACGCTGAAAGGCACTGAGCCAGAAGGCAGTTATGAGGAAATGGGCGCGGCATTGCCACTCACAGATGCGGAAACCGCCGCTAAGATTCTGCTCGGGGAGGCGGACTGACATGAGCACGTATACCGAGCGGGCGCGGGCGCTGCGCCCCTATATCATCAAAAGCGCAGCCAGTCTCACTGACGCCGACGCGAGTCTCGCGCCGGAGCTTTTCACCCGCCTGACCGGCTCCGGCAGCCTCGTCAAAGCCGGCACGCGCATCAACTGGGGAGGCACCATCAAGCGCGCCGCCTCCGACCTCTGGGACACGGCCCAGAACACCCCGGACGCCGCCCCGGCCCTCTGGGAGGACATCGCCTACAAGCAGGGCTTCCGCATCATCCCCGAGACCATCACCGCCGGCCTTGCATTCTCCAAAGGCGAAAAAGGCTGGTGGCAGGACGAGCTCTACGAATCCCTGCTCGCCGCCAACGTCTGGAACCCATCCGTTAACCCGGACGGGTGGAAGAAGATCACGGAAGAAGGTACATAGCCATGGACACCAAGACTATCATCGTTACGCTCGTCACCGACCGGACGCAGGCGGATGTGGAGCGGGTGCGGGAGCTGGCGGCGAAGGGGTTCGCGGCCATGACCGCAGCCGAGCAGGCGGAATGGCTGACCGGGATGAAGGGCGCGTACAACGCCGCTGATCTCAATCGCGTGGGAACCGCCCTGAACTATCTGGCGGGGCGCCTCAGCTCGATCTGCGGCAAGAGCATCGCGTGGACGGCTAAAACCGATTGGGCCGCAACGGACATTATAACGGTATCACAGGCCGAGGCATACCGCAAGCAGGTGCAATCCATCCGCGACGCGCTTGCGTATCCTGCCGGGACGCCGGACGCGCCGCAGCTGGGCCGCCTGACCTACATCGGCGCAAATGATATCGAGCGCATTCTTGCGCTCTGCGAAGACTTAATCGTCAACGTTGCAAAATCTTTTCGCCACACCGGCGCGGCGGAGTGCGCCGCAGGAGGATTACTCACATGAAAGATAGGCAGCCAACACAGGTTTTAGCCAACGGCGCGATCCGCTACGGCGTCTATAATGCCGACGGCACGCTCAACCACTACGAATACCTCAAGCGCGAGGACGCGCCTACCGTCGAGGGTACGCCACTCAACAAGGCAAATCTGCTATCCGATGCAACCGCCGCGAAGATCTGGCCCGGCTCGAAGAAGCCGGACGACCCGACCGTGAACGACGCGCTCGGCAAGCTTTCGGAGGGTACGGCCAAAGTCGGCGACATCACTATCACCGCCCGCACCGACCTCTCCGACGCATGGATCCCGTGCGACGGGCGCACTGTATCGCAGGAACAGTATCCAAGCCTTTGCGCCGTCCTGCGGACGCCGGACAGCCCGGCGATTTGGACGGAAAAGACCGTATCAACAAACGTCGGAGCGGGCGGCGACGCGATCTCCTACGAAAACGGACATTGGTTCCGCACGTACCGGGACGCGACATCTGCGCACATTCTGGTATCGGACAACGGCGAGACGTGGACAGAGTGGCCGATTCCGCAGAACTTCTGGACCGACTCGACCACACTTACTTCTCGAATTGTAGCAGCAAATGCTGTAAAGTACTACAATAATCAATATGTATGTAGCGTGTTAGTACTGTGCGCTACAACATCAGGCACAAAATACAGTTGGGGTGTCCTATTTGCAAGAGAGGTATTTAACGCATTTCAAATCGATTCCCCAGGAGTCTTCATCTGGTATGATTCAGATCAGATAAAAGACTTTACAGGTACGTGTGCAGACATATATTGGGATGGTCGCTACTTCTTTATAGTAGGTATGGAGGACGTTCCCTACGCCTCCATCGCCTTATTTCGATATACAGATCAGCTTACAGCTAAAACCAGACCAGCAACTAGCTCGGAAACATCGTGGACTGCTGGATCGCAACTCCCTGGGCGTTCTCTGCAGAAGATTCTCGTTCCGGCAGCAGGCGATGGCATTTTTGTCGTAACTATACGTCCTTCCGACTCTAATGTCGACAACTCATACGGGTGGCTTTCATACTTCCAAGGTGTTACAGCCTCACGACTTGACAAAAACCTGAACACACTTAAACCAACAGATTCTATTGAGTATGAAGCCTTTTTTGAGGTGAATAACGATGTATACCTATACTACACACTCGACAGGTCTGAATATTATCGCTGCAAGATAACGGTTGGAAGCACACTGGACGTATCGACGTCTAGGATAACTGAAGGCGATAGAATACAGTATGCGATAAGCTGCAGCGATCAGGTTGTAGGGGTGTACGATTCGACGGTTAAAGTAGCAGAAGATATAGAGCAAGGATGGGATTTTTCGGCCTCACTTCCTAAAGCCATTGGTAACTATCCTGTTGCAGCAGGCACCATCGTAAGACTGCCATACAAGTCTCAGGGCACGATTGTACAGGATGGTGTCCACGATTTTGCGTACGACAACAAGAAAATCCCTGTCATTACACCCGATAGTCGCAGCAAAGCCTATATCAAGGCACTGGAGGAGTAACTATGCAGGACAGACAGGGCACAAACGATCTTGCGAACGGCGCTGTCCGGTACGGGGTATATGGCGCGGCTGGAAGTCTGCTGCGCTACGAATGGATCCGTCCGGAGGACGAGCCGCTGGAAGCCGGGACGCCGCTCACAGCCGGGAACCTGCTGACGGCACAGAGCGCCGCAAAGATCTGGCGAGCGGGCGACGCACCGGCGAACCCGATGGTAAATGAGGCATTCGGGAAGCTGTCGGAGCCGAATTATCACGTCGGCGATATCCTCACGACCGTCCGCGTCCTATCCGCCCCGTGGCACGCCTGCGACGGCTCGACCTTCGACCAGATAGCCTACCCGGCCCTCTACGCAGCCCTCGGCGGCACGACGCTGCCGACGATCAGCTATTCCAGCGATACCACCACCTACATCAAAATGGCGGACGATTAGCCCGGCAAATAAAAGAGAAAGGTACAGAAAAATGGACACCAAAACCATCATCGTCACCCTCGCCTGCGCCGCTCTTGGCTCATCCGCGCTGACGGCGGTAGTCAATGCCATCGTCAGCGCGGTTCAGAAAAAGCGCGGCAAGGCCACAACGCAGGAGGCGCACCTTGCAGAGATCGACAAAAAGCTCGGGAAAATGCAGGAGCATCAGGACGAGCAGTATCTGGCAATCCTCCGGCTGACCATCATGTCGGAAGAAATGCCAATGGCAGAGCGCCTGATCGCCGGGCAGAAATACGTCAAGCTGGGCGGGAACGGCGACGTGAAAAAATTCCTGCACCAGCTGGAGGCGCAATGCGGACATAGCAATGGAGTTTAGCAAGAAATGGCTGATTTGCAGCGCGCTTGTCAGCCTCGCACTCATCATCGCCTGCGCGGCAGGCGCAGACCTGACGGAGATCACGCTTGCGGTGCTGGCTGAAACGACGGCTTCCAGCGGGTTTTATCTCTGGAAGGCCAAGAACGAGAACCGCGCGAAGTACGCGCAGAAGTACATGGATAAATGGGCTGAAAAATACGGCCCGGAAGCGGCAGCACGCATCGCAGAGATCGTGCTGAAAGATTGAAAGGAGCATACTTATGGAAAACATCAAAAAGCGGCTCGGCAATCTGCTGAGTGTCAAGTCCATCGTCACGCTGGTGCTGACGGCGGTATTTGCGTACATGGCAGTCGCCGGGAAGATCTCGCAGGACTTTATGATGGTGTATACCGTCGTGATCGCGTTTTACTTTGGCACACAGAGCCAGAAAGCGCAGGACGCGATTGACAACGCCACGAAGGAGGATGCGCAGAAATGAGCATCAAGATCGGACAGGCCAGTCTTGGGGAAACCGGAGGACGCAACCAGCAGCCAGGCAATCAGACCGGGCGGGAGCTGAATATCTCCAACTGGTACAATGGCCGCTGGCTCGGCATCTTGCGCTACAAGAGCCGCAAAAAGGCCGAGCGGGCCGCGCAGACGTGCGAGGCGGCCATTAAGAACCGGAACATCGGATACGACATGTACAACAGGAACACGGCGTATGAGGCAGCCAGAGCCGTCGGGTGGGACGTGAGCAGGATCGCAAAGCCTGTGGAGACGGACTGCTCCGCGCTCATGATGCTCTGCGCTGTGGCCGCAGGCTGCGCGTCGGTCGAAGCGCTCTACCGTCGGCAGGGCAACAGCTGCACGACATACTGCATGCTGCACGATTGGCCAGCAACGGGAGATTTTGTGCTGCTGACCGGCAGCAAGTATCTGACGACGGACGCCAATCTCCTGCGCGGGGACGTGCTGGTAAGCGAGGGCCATACCGTGATGGCCCTCGAAGATGGAAAAAATGCAGAGGAGGAAACCGAAATGGTAGAAAAGAGCAAAATCATCGTGGACGGCAAGGAAGTCGCCGTTGAGCGTATCCTGAAAAACGGTACGAACTACGTCAAGGTGCGCGATATCGCCGCCGCGCTGGATCTCGAAGTGAGCAACAAGGGCAATATCGCCGTGCTGAATCACAAGGAAAAGTAAGGAGGCGGGGCGTATGTCGCCGCAGGCGCGGGCCAAGCTGCCGCCAGAGCTGGGCCGCCTGACCCGCAAGGATATGGAGGCCGTGATCTATCAGGCCAATCTTGGCCGGGAAAATGAGAAGATCGCGCAGCTCTATTTTGTGGATAAGCTTCCCCAGGTAGACGTTGCAACAGAGCTGTTCCTGGGCCGCGCCACGGTACAGCGCCGCCTGCCGGAGATCATGCGGGAGATGCAGCGGACATCCAGCAAACTGTATAACTGAGATAAGCGCCGAGAAATCGGCGCTTATTTTTAAAAAAACTATTGACATATACGGTATTACGGTATATAATAGGTACATAAGATAAAGCAAAACAAAACCAACTACGGAGGGTACAGCGATGGCAAAGGCGAAGATCACTTGCAAATGCGAAATCTGCGGAGGCACGTTCGAACACGTCCGCACTTGCATCAACAGAAGCGACGCAGATTCCTATGCAGAATGGGCTGCGGAACACGTTACTGTTTGCCCGTCCTGCCATGCCGCAGCAAAAAAGGCAGAAGCGGCTTCCAAACTGAATGCGTACATTGCCGAGAACTTCGGAACCGAGCATCCGCTTCCCAAGATCACCGGCGTTTCCGAAAAGCAGATTTCCTATGCAGAGGCCCTGCGCGACGAATTCATCTCTCGTGATCTTGCGGGCTGCCACGTAAAGCTCGCCAGATTCTTCGCGGTGGAAGATAAAGTCCGGCTCGAAAACATGAGTGAAGAATGGCACGCCGCAGCAGAGAAGCGGGCGGAATCGGAAGGCCTGTCCGTCGAAGCATGGTTCACGAAAAACCGCCCGGCAATCGTAGCCCGCACTTCCAAGATTACGATCGTCGATGTTGTAAAAAAGCTTGAGCTGATCGTAACGGAGTCCAACGCGTCGAAGATCATCGACGCGCTGCGCTGAGAAGGAGGATCTTACAATGGAAAACGTAAAAGAAATCACAAGAATCATGGAGGCCGGGCGCGACGCAGGCCGCGCACAGGAACCGATGCGGTTTTCGACGCAGGAAGAACGCAACGCCTGGTATGAGAAACAAACGGAAATCCTGGCGAAGGTTATGGCTCCAGTAGGAGACGAACCTTACGACAAGAACCTGCAAGGGCATAAGATCGCGGACCGTTTCGCGGATATCCATACATTCGAAATCTACAGGCTTACCAATATCCGATACATTATCGGGGATTTCGAAACATATGAAGAGTACGCGGCCCACTGCCGGGCGGAAATAGAAGCATGGGCCGATGAACTTCGCGCAGATTTAGAGGAGGAATAAAAAATGATTGCACATCTTTACCGCATCCGTTCTGATTTCCGGAACGTTCCGGATAAAATCATCATCAAGGCCAAGGCAAAGGAAAACTTCCCCGGGACTTGGCTCCACGCCGAAGTTGAACTTCCGAATTTTATCCGGGTGGCCGAAACCGAAGCCGGCGACGGATTCCTTTTCACGCAGGACGAGACGATCACCACGGTTTACATTGAATCGGCGGAACGCTTGGACGGCGACGCAATTAAGGGAACGGTGAGCATCCGCAGCGCAAGCGGACGTATGCTTGCGAAGTGCGTCGCCATGTGGCGATGAGAACAGGGGAGGTTTTTCTAGATGAAATACGCTGGAGAATGGACAGTCCGCGGCACGTTGAAGCATGACGGCCTGTTTACAATTAATGGGCCAGATGATGATCAGCTCTATCTGCCTGTTGGGGCGGAGGGCTGGAAGGATGGATGCAACGCTTTCAATTTAACCACGCGGGAATTTGAGTCGATTCCCGCACACTGGGCGGTTTTTGAGATTGACTTCCCGCGTAGCCGCGCAAATTGGGAGGCTGCCGATGCCGAGTGAGGCCCAAAAGCGCGCCCGCGACAAGTGGGACGCCACAAACATGACGCTGGTAAGCTGCAAGATGCGGCGCGACCTTGCTGACGATTTTAAGTCTGCCGCAAAAGCAAACGGCACAACGCCCAGCGCCTTGATCCGTGGGTGGATCGACGGATATATGCAGCAAAACAAGCCCGTGAAGTAATCCGCAGGCAATTTTGAACCAAATTGATACACAACTGAGGCACAAGAAGCCGCAAAAAGGCCCATACTGAACACATCAAAGGAGTGTTCGGTATGGGCTTTTCTTATTTTAATCCAAACCCCGCCGGGCTGAAAGTCGGGGACTGCACCGTCCGGGCCATCGCAAAGGCGACCGGGAAGAGCTGGGACGAGGTGTATATCGGCTTGTGCCTGCAAGGACTCATCATGGGAGATCTGCCGAGCGCAAACAGCGTATGGAGCGCTTACCTCCGGCAGCAGGGCTTTACCCGGAACGTAATCCCGAACACGTGCCCGGACTGCTACACCGTCGCGGACTTTTGCGCAGATCATCCGCGCGGCGTGTATGTGCTGGCGTTATCAAGCCACGTTGTGTGCGTGGAGGATGGGACGTATTTTGACACGTGGGATTCTGGGAGTGAAATTCCACTGTTTTATTGGGCAAAGGAGGAAGCATGATGTTTGGACAACAGCCGTATGTGTATCAGCAGCCGATTTACAATCAGCCGCCCATGCCGCAGATGCAGGAGCCGCAGATGCAGATGCGTCCGCAGTATCAGCCCGCGCCGCAGATGCCGGCTTACCAACCGCAGCCCCAGCAGCCGCAGAATCAGTCGATCATCTGGGTTCCGAACGAGCAGGCGGCGAACGACTTTATTGTCGCGCCTAACAACGCCGTTACGCTCTGGGATATGAATGCGCCTGTCGTGTACGTGAAAAAGGCTGACGCGAGCGGGAAACCGGCCATGACAACCTACGATCTCGTAGAGCGCGCACAGGCCGTTATAACGCCCGCAGCGCCGCGAAGGGACATGAGTGAGGAATACGTGACGCGCAAGGAGTTTGACGAGCTGGTAGCCAAGCTGACGGCCCCCAGCGCCAGACCGGCGAGAAAGGCAAAGGAGGCTGAAAGCGATGGCTAACCCCCTGTTTCAGGCCCTCGGCGGCGGACAGCTGCCCGGCCCGATGGGGCAGTTCCAAAATATGGTGCAGCAATTCCGGCAGTTCCAACAGACATTTCAGGGCGACCCGAAAGCGGAGGTCGAAAAGCTGGTACGAAGCGGGAAAATCTCGCAGCAGCAGTTGAATCAGCTGCAGCAGGTGGCGGGGCAATTCCGGCAACTGCTGCAATAGTTCGGGAATTCCGAACAGTTGAACGATCAAAATCGTGGCCACGATTGAGATAAATCTTTTGAATCTACGAAAGGAATGAAAAAAATGAGTTTGAATGACGGCTCCCCGACCATGACAATGCCCGTCGCGCCTACCGGCATGACAGGTGGCGGCTGGGGCGGCTTCGGCGGTGATAATGGCTGGTGGATCATCATCCTGTTCCTTGCCATTTTCTGCGGCTGGGGCGGCAATGGAAACGGATTCGGCAACAACGGCAGAAATTCCGGCGGCGTTGTAGACGGCTATGTGCTGGCCTCTGACTTCTCGAACATCGAAAGAAAAATTGACGTCGTGAACAATGGCATCTGCGACGGCTTCTATGCGATGAACACGGGGATGCTTAACGGATTTGCAGGTGTGACACAGGCTGTGACTTCCGGCTTCTCGAACGCTGAACTTTCCCGCTGCAATCAGCAGGCTGCGCTTATGCAGCAGCTGAACAACATGGCAATGCAGAATGCAAACTGCTGCTGCGAGACCAGAGAGGCGATTCAGGGTATCAATTATAACCTCGCGACGCAGGCCTGCGACACGCGCAACCAGATGCAGAACAGCACTCGCGACATCATTGACGCGATGAACTGCGGCTTCCGCAGCATTGACCAGCGTCTGACGGCGCAGGAGCTTGCGGCGAAGGACGCGAAGATTGCCGAGCAGAACCAGCAGCTTTTCGGCTACCAGCTGGCAGCATCGCAGGCGGCACAGAACAATTACCTTGTTTCCACGCTTCGCCCGAGTCCCAGCCCGGCCTATGTTGTCGCGAATCCGTACTGCTGCAACAGCGGCTACAACTACGGCTGCGGCAACTGCGCGTAACAACTCCACATCGTAGAGCTTTTTCGTGGCCTCACGAAAATGGTCGGCCCCCATTGCCGATACTCGATAGCAACGCGGCGGGGCAATCTCCCGCCGCTGTATTTTTTATGAAAGGAATGATTTTATGGCTGAATTTACATCATCCGGGATTCAAACTGTCACCGCTGGGCAGAACGTCCCTCTGATCTCCACGGCGGCTTGTGGAAAGCCGTGCATCGTACATCGCGAAGGAAGCGGGCTTGTTACGCTGCGTGGTCTGACGCAGCAATGCAAGGCGAAGTTCCGCGTATCCTTTGGTGCTAATATCGCCGTCCCTACAGGCGGAACAGTAGGTGCCATTACCGCTGCGCTTGCAATCAACGGCGAACCTCTGAGCAGCGCCACAGCGACCGTAACCCCTGCGGCTGTTGAGAACTATTTCAACATCTTCGTTTCCGCATTCGTGGAAGTCCCGCGCGGCTGCTGCCTGACAGTAGCGGCGAAGAACACCAGCGTGCAGGCGGTAAGTTTCGCAAATAGCAATATGATCGTCGAGCGCGTATCGTGAAAGGAGAATGCAATATGTACGATTTGAGAAACCTGCGTGAAATGCTCTGCAAAGAGCTTGACGAAATCGCCGACAAACGCGAAATGTCTGCGGGCGATCTGGACGCGATCCAGAAGCTGACCAGTTCCATCAAGAACACCTACAAGATCGAGATGCTTGAGGACGGCGGATATTCCCGCGACGGCGAATGGGAAGCGGATATGCGCGGCACTTACGGCCGGGGCAGCTCTTACCGTGGCCGCCGCCGCGACGCAATGGGCCGCTACAGCCGCACAGACGCCCGCGATCATATGCGCGCGCAGCTGGACGATATGATGCGCGATGCGGACGACGATAAGACCCGCGAAGCGATCCGCCGCTGCATGGAGCAGATCGAGCGGGCATAAGGGGGATATGATATGCTGGATAAAGCCGAGATCCGCAAGGAGATAGCGCGGCTGGAATATGAGGAATCCAGCTATCCCAATTATGCCAAACTGGCAGATCTTTATGTGATACGCGATAAGATGCAGGAAGAGGAACGGGGCGACGGCGGTAGGTATGTGGGTTCCTACTCCGGCGCTCCCGCCCCTGTGACCGCAGAACCGGCTACCGTGGGCGAGTACGGGGACAGTGAGTTTTTACTTGCGGTAGCTGGGAAAGACCCGGCAAAGGCTTGGGCGGTCGTTGATGAACTTATGGACACATTATCGCTTGTGAACCGAAAAGTCTATGATTCCATGCTTCGGAAAATAAAGTCCATGTAGCAAAAAATAGGGGAGTCCCCTCGCATTGCACTGAATTTGTAGCATACAATGTAGCATACGGGAAATGATTTTATGTTACAGAGCGTGTCATAACGTGATTTTTCGCTTTTTGAAAATACGCAGAAAATGGGGCGAAAAGCATAAAAAAGTACCGATTTTAGCTTTAAAACAGCTAAAATCGGTACTTTGGCGCGGAAGGAGAGATTTGAACTCTCGCGCGCTTTTTAGACGCCTACTCCCTTAGCAGGGGAGAAAAACCCATTGAAAACACTGGGGAAATTGGCATTTGTAACATATTTTGTAGCATACAGAATTCACTCTGGCGATTCGTTTTGCAACTGATTTACGGCATCGACCATGCCTTTCATGTCCGGGTGTACATACCGTTGGGTAGTCGTTATCTTCGTGTGGCGCATGATTTCCTTGATCGTAAACGGGTCTATATTTTTCATCGCGAGGGCTGTAGCGGTTGTATGGCGGCATGAGTAAGGTGGTAGCTTTTGCACTCCGGCAAGCTCCAAACACTCATAATATCTCTTGTAAAAATTATCTTTGTTTATGCAGCAGATATTTCCGACGCGCGATTTGCTTTCTTCGCATAGTTCATGCAGCACCGGCGCAACGAAATCCGGGAAGACCATAGGCGTTTCCTTCCGCTTCTTTGTCTTTATGCCGCCTCGGACGATCTCATTCTTTTCAAAGTCAATCATATCTTTCTTGAGTTTCAGAAGCTCACCGGGCATCATGCCGGTATAAATCATCGTTAAAATAAACCCAATGAAGTGGTCTTTTGCATACGCTTCCCATAGCTTTTTTACGTCGGCGTCGGTAAACGGTTCCGGCGACTTCTCTTCCAATTCCGGAAGCTTTATGTACTTTGCAAGATTCACGGTTGTTTGCTTTTCTGCGATTGCGAGGTTATAACAGTGGGAGAGGACGGTTTTCATATCTTTCCGCGTGTAATAGGTGCTGGCGTTGCGGTCGATGACATCCTGTATCTGCGCGATGGTAAGCGCGTCGATCTCACGGTCGGCGATTTCTCTCATGCGCTCGAAAGCCTTTTCCGCCGCTCCCTGACGATCAGCCGATAAGGATAGATAATCCCCACGCAGATATGTTTTGTAGTATTCTCTGAGAGTGGGGATTCGCTGCTCTTCCTTCGGAGGGTTTGCTGCATATTGGAGCGCGGCACGCTTTGATGTAAAGCCTCCCTTTGTCTTCATCTTTTGATGGAGTTTGTCGTTTTCGTCAAGGTACGTCTTTTCAGTCCACCGGGCAGTCCACGTTTTCCCACGCTGGTAGGCGTTTCCCTGCCCGTTTCCGCGCGTCCGATTGCGCTGCGCTTCCTGTTTTTTCCCGCACCAGCAACAGTAGGGCGCGCCGTCTGGAATTTCTTTTTTACACTTGATGCACTCCATGTTTCCCTCCACGTTCTTTTCGGATTGCATAGAAAGTAATTGCCGAAGCCAGCGCTGAACCTACAATCAGGGCAATGCAACCCCATGCAGCTACGGACAAATCTCCGTCGCGAATGAGACCTACGCTCCGAATCTGTGCATCCGTCACAAGGCAGGCAATCAGAGAAAAGGAGAGCAGCATACAAAACAGGGCTAGAACGTAACACATTGTATGTGTAGACCTTATCTGTGCGCTCTGCGCGGCCGCTGTTGCCTCCAGCTTGGCGTTTTCGAGCTCGACATGATGGATCTTCTTGGTCAGCTTTTCCGGGCTTCCGACGGGATTTTCAAGGCCGAACAGCTCGTCGAGCGACAACCCGAGCGTTTTGCATAGCGCAGCCGAGTTGTAAAGCCGTGGATCCGCTTGTGTTCCAGCGTATAATCGGCTCACGGCAGAGAAGGAAACGCCGGACTCGTTCGACAGCTCCTCCAACGTCATCCCGCTTGCATCTTTTGCCCTTCTGATCTTCCCCTGATACGCGTCGATAAACGGAGCGAGATCCTGTATTGCGGACATGATTACGCCTCCATTCGTAAGTTTCAGTTTTATTTCTTACATTTTCCATATAAAAATGCAAAACATGTGACAAGAACGCAGGATTTGCCCTTTTCTTACAAATATTATCGGGTACAATGAAAACGTAGCAGATAGTTCCTGAATCCTGCATCTGCTGAAATGGCCCCACCGTATGTTCCAGATACGATGGGGCCGGTCAAACCGAATATTATATCAAATCATCAGTCCCATAAACTGTACACCATCGGATTCCTTATCCCCAAAAATAACGCGGTCTGTTTGTTCATAATACCATGTTGATTTTTAGAACAATTGTTCTATAATAAATGACAGGAGGAAAAAATATGGAGTGCATCAACATCCGGGTAAACAACGGGAAAGTGGACGTAACAGTAGACGGCGCGAAGCTGACAGACGTGCATAGCGTCAGCGTGGACTACATCAAGGGCGTGCCGCTGCTCTTTTCCTGCGTCGCCGACATAGGCCGGGAGCAGGAAGAACGCCGGGGGCCGCACGTGCTGCATTAAGAGAGTGGGAATAAAATGCCTTATAAACACATATGAAGCGAGACAACGTAGGTGCTTCCGTGCTTTACCCGGGATATCTGCCCGCTTTTATCCAGAAAATAAAGATGCTCTTTAATGTCTTCCTTGATGGCATTATCAAACGCCTTATATATATCGGTTTGTAAAACTGGCTGGGCCTTAGAGATAAAAGCGAGTAAATCTGCATCTAATGTTGGAAGAATAGAAACTCTTATACTTTCTCGCTGCTTCAACTCCTGATAGTTTTCCTTTAAATAGTTTAGACGATCAGTTGCTGGGGTAATATATGTAGTTCCTCCTGGCATTTTCCGAAGGGGCCTTCCCCACTCTTCTTCAAAATACTGTTTTCTTCCGCAAGATATACAGAATTGCCGAAGATCGTTATATGCGGAAATCTCGCATTCGAGAAGACTGATTTCCTCGTCAAGCCCATGCCGCTCTTTTAGCGCGACGGAAAAGCCAATCATAATATCCTCATACGGCTTGATATGCTCGTTGATAAACTTCATCTCTTCGAAGTCCGGAATATCACTCGATGGTGAAGCATCAGGCTTGAGCTCGACCTCGTGACCGTTTTCGAATGCGTGCATTTCTATCTTGAATTTTGGCTTTTTGTTGTTCTTAAAAAAGTTGAAAATCTGAAATCACCACCAGATTACAGCGTTTTCTATGCAAGCGCTGTAAAAAATTACATATTACCACCTAGAACCAGCCACAGCAATGCCGAACCTGCACAAAAATAGACGTCGAAATTTGGAAGTTTGGAGATAGGAGGCCACAATGCTGGAAAATTTACAGGAAGTGTGCTATGATAGCAGCCAGATAGAGCAGATTCGCACACAGCTAAAGCGGATCGTGTTAGAACTTTCGGTTGAAGAACAGGAAGAACTTTTGAGAATGATTAAGGAGGGTATGCATGAGTAGGCCATTCACTCCAATTCATGCAATGACTGAAGCGTTTCGGAAAGCCATGTATGATATTGTTGCAGAAGCACAAGAGAAACAGCGACAGAGCACGATGCAAGAGCAGACACCTGCTCCGCAGAAAACGGGAGAGAATTTCCCGCAGTAAATGCAGTTAACGCATTTTCAAAATCATATGCTGCGGCCTCGATGTCGAGCTGCGCTTTGAAATCTGAAAAAGACGGAATGTTCATGC
>ERZ1026884.179-NODE-179-length-45575-cov-10.293761_pt1 | contig 45575 bp, 39 predicted proteins | sample MGYA00380172_ERZ1026884 | MGnify/ENA primary metagenome ERZ1026884 (study PRJEB33269, sample SAMEA4719808) | human gut metagenome | biome: human-associated habitat; feature: organic feature; material: feces | place: Cameroon | collected 2013-10 ... | reverse complement strand
TCGACCGACGCAGATGTCCGCATCGACCGACGCAGATGTCCGCATCGACCGACGCGGATGCCCAAAGCTGCACTTTCGCAATGTAAAATATGTCATTAAAAACGCTCCGAGTGTCATTCTGTCAGACCGTCGGCTCTGCTTTTTGTCAGCAAAAGACAAGACATTTAGCTTTTGGCACACCATTTGTATATCAGTAAGCGAAAACATCAACCAATTAAAGTAAAAAATAAAAAAACGAAATATTATGGGAAAGATTATTGGAATCGACTTAGGTACTACAAACTCTTGTGTTGCCGTATTTGAAGGCAACGAACCGGTAGTAATCGCCAACAGCGAAGGCAAGCGCACAACTCCTTCAGTCGTTGGCTTCGTAAAGGACGGCGAGCGTAAGGTAGGCGACCCTGCAAAGCGTCAGGCTATCACCAACCCGAAGAACACCGTATATTCAATCAAGCGCTTCATGGGCGAGACCTATGAGCAGTGCTCGAAGGAGGTGACACGCGTACCGTTCAGCGTTGTGAACGAAGGCGGCTATCCGCGCGTTGACATCGACGGACGTAAGTACACTCCGCAGGAAATCTCGGCAATGGTGCTTCAGAAGATGAAGAAGACCGCTGAGGACTATCTCGGTCAGGAGGTTACGGACGCCGTAATCACTGTTCCGGCATACTTCTCCGACTCACAGCGCCAGGCTACAAAGGAGGCAGGCCAGATTGCAGGTCTCAACGTTCGCCGTATCGTGAACGAGCCGACAGCAGCCGCACTCGCTTACGGCGTAGACAAGGCTAACAAGGATATGAAGATCGCAGTGTTCGACCTCGGTGGCGGTACATTCGATATCTCTATCCTCGAGTTCGGCGGCGGCGTGTTCGAGGTGCTCTCTACAAACGGCGATACACACCTCGGTGGTGACGACTTCGACCAGGTAATCATCGACTGGCTCGTACAGGGCTTCAAGGCTGACGAAGGCATCGACCTCTCGAAGGACCCGATGGCTATGCAGCGTCTCAAGGAGGCTGCAGAGAAGGCAAAGATAGAGCTCTCAAGCACTACATCTACAGAAATCAACCTGCCGTACATCTCAGCAGAGGGCGGTGTGCCAAAGCACTTGGTTAAGACGCTGACACGCTCACAGTTCGAGCAGCTCGCACACAACCTTATCCAGGCTTGCCTCGTACCTTGCCAGAACGCAATGCGCGACGCAAAGCTCCAGACATCAGACATCGACGAGGTGATCCTCGTGGGCGGTTCAAGCCGTATACCAGCCGTACAGACACTCGTTAAGAACTACTTCGGCAAGGAGCCTTCAAAGGGCGTTAACCCCGACGAGGTGGTAGCCGTAGGCGCTTCTATCCAGGGTGCCATCCTCAACAAGGAGAGCGGCGTAGGCGACATTGTTCTGCTCGACGTAACACCGCTTACACTCGGTATCGAGACAATGGGCGGCGTGATGACAAAGCTTATCGACGCCAACACCACAATCCCGGCTAAGAAGAGCGAGACATTCTCTACAGCCGTCGACAACCAGACAGCCGTGACCATCCACGTGCTCCAGGGCGAGCGCCCGATGGCTGCACAGAACAAGTCAATCGGCCAGTTCAACCTCGAAGGCATCGCACCGGCACGCCGCGGCGTTCCACAGATTGAGGTGACATTCGACATCGACGCCAACGGTATCCTCAACGTATCTGCAAAGGACAAGGCAACAGGCAAGGAGCAGGCAATCCGCATCGAGGCTTCTTCAGGTCTGAGCAAGGAGGAAATCGAGCGCATGAAGGCAGAGGCAGAGCAGAACGCTGCATCTGACAAGGCAGAGCGCGAGAAGATCGACAAGCTCAACCAGGCTGACTCAATGATCTTCACCACCGAGAACTTCCTCAAGGACAACGGCGACAAGATTCCTGCCGACCAGAAGCCGGGCATCGAGCAGGCTCTGCAGCAGCTCAAGGACGCTCACAAGGCTGCCGACGTGGCTGCCATCGACACCGCCATCGCCAACCTCAACAACGTCATGCAGGCAGCTTCTGCACAGATGTACCAGGGTGGCGCACAGCCGGGCGCAGGTGCTCAGGCAGGTGCACAGCCGGGCGCAGACAACGGCGCAAAGGCTGATGACAACATCCAGGACGCAGACTTCGAGGAGGTGAAGTAAGCTTGACTTTTAAGGATAGACATTCTGAATAAGAATAAATAATAAGGCGTACAACCGAAATCTTATGGATATCGGTTGTACGCCTTTTTTTGTTCACGAATTTATGTATCTTGGTCAGCATTTATTTATCTTGGTCAGCATTTCCGTGAAGTTGGAGATGACTGGAAGGTATTTTGTTGTGGCTGGAAGATATTTGATTGTGGCTGGAAGATAGGCTGGAAGATATTCCGTTCTGAAGTTTATCTTCCAGTCTTTATTGTGTTTACAGTCAGAGAGTTGCGCCGATTCTGGAAGATATGGCAGATTTTTTCGCGTGCAGAGTCATAATGCATGTAATAGCCTCGCTTCTGTTTGGTGTTTTATCTGTGTTCCTAACGATATTCTTGGCGTATGATGATGCGCAGGTGAGAAAATTTCAGCTTTTACCCGATTTCGACAAGACGATAAATGATGTTGAGAACGAGGTGGAGGAACAGCAAGCCGAGGATGGACTTGTAAACCATATTCCTGATTTAAAGCAGTTGAGTGAGGACATTGACAAGGCAACCAACACCTTCATCAATGCCACACTTGAACTGGAATCTGCCATTCAGCAGTATCAGCGTGCGGAAGCCCAATTAGGCGGTGCTGTGACTACTACCGGCAAAAAGGTAGATACCATTAATCAGCACATAGACAAAGTTATGGAGAATGCTCCCACTAAATTAAAGGTGTCTGTAAATGTCAATGATGCTGACTGGCAGAAGATTCAAGAACTGTTTGTACACAGCATATCACAACCTTTGGCACGTAGAACGGGCTTTCCGTATAGCCAAATCAAAGATAGAGATACGTCCCATGTTTCACTTTACACGCAAACGCATCGAGGCTCATATATGCATCTGCTTTGTGGCTTTGAAAGTGTACAAGGAATTGGAGCGTATGCTGAAAGTCTCAGAGATTAAGATGAACGTAGACAAGGTGCTTGCATTGGCTAAGACAATCACAACCATACAAATTAAGCTACCTCTGAACAAGGAGGTTTACACCCAAACAATGCTGATGGCAAGACATCAGAAAATAGCTAAACTCTTTGACGAAGATTTTTGGGTGACACGATGACGAAGTCAGGTGACCTTCTTAGCTTTATCACTTTCAGCAAGTAACATTCCTATGTTTAGAAAAGCACGGAAATTAAATAGACCTAATTGTGTTATTTTGGTCGCGAAAGTTTTTTCGTAACCAAACTGTAACTTCAAGTTTCTCTGCTTGTTACCCTTACATAAAAAGTATCCGTTATGCTTTAACTCCTCTTCGTTTGAAGCAAGATAATTCTCAATAGTTCGTGTATCTACCTCATAGAAATCTGCAACCATTTGCTTCGTAAGGTAGTAGGAGCCCTCGAACAAGAAAGCTTCTATATCCAACGCCTTTTGTATGCTGGCAATAGCCATATTGTTATTTAGTACATTTTGGCGTTCTATAGCTGATGTCGTTAAATCGTGAGTCATATTACTATATGTTCAATGTTATTATTCCTCATCCTCTCCTTCCTGATCTGAACGGAATTCAAAGACAAGTTCTGATGCTGGAATGTTACATTCTTCGAACATTCCATGCAGTATATTGATCTTAGTGGCAGTGCTGTTGTCAGTCCATACGTACATATCTGGTGCAAGTTCGCGTCTCCACTCTTCAGGAGTCGCTGAGAAGCTGCACTTTTCATTTGCACAAAGCCATTCTATAGTTGAACGTTTTTCTATAAGAATGTGTCCACATACCTGAATGAGCATTTCCTTCCATGTATTTACCGTGTATCTAACCCCATGGAGCATATACGCTTGAAGCTTCTTGCCTGTGAACTCATAATCCTCATCGTCAAGTGATGCAGATTCCGCCTCACGGCTCAACGGTTCAAATGATGTTGTAGGCATAGGCCAAAGCCGCATAAACACATTCTGCAGTTCTTTCTGACGTGCTTTCAATTCTGTTTCAGTCCATTGTTCACATGACTTCACAGAGTTGTTCAACCGGAACGCACTGTCTTTGAAACCTTTCTCCATATCTCTTTTCTCAATAAAGGTAAGGTTGCTGTATTGAGAATTATATCCAGTGAGCGTGAGATTTGCCATTGTGTGCAGATATTGCTCATGAATTCTTTCCCAATCTTCACCCAAGGTAGCTTTCCACTTGTCCGATAGGGTCTGTGGCATAATATGCTCAATCGTGATATTCTTCTCGGTCAGTTCCTTCACCACATCATGACGTTCGTTATTGTCTTGGTTCTCCATGCGCTCGAGTATAAACATACGAGCATTGACAGGCATCTTATATACTTGGCGTGTCTTGAAATCGCCCTTCACCTCCTCGTCTGATGGAAACACCGAAGAACGCCCCTTCTTTAGCAGAACGTATTTCAGTACGTCAATATATGAAGGTGAAGTCTCGTCACTCGACCTGTTGACGTGATTCAACACATCTCTGTGAAGTGTGGCAAAAACCTTATTCAAAGCATTCGATGGAAGATTGCAAATGATTCTGCGAGCCCAGTAGGCTTCTATGACATCAAGAACTTGGTAGATTTCTGTTTCTGGTAATCCTACTTTAGTTGCATAGTCGAAGAATGCCATAAAGAACGGATATGCGATGGTTGAATCCAATGTGCGCAACTGGTTCAGTTTCCTGTTCAGTTTGTCTGTTCCTACCTTGGCATTATCAACTTGACTGTATATCTTGGCGTAGTGATGCATATCCTCCAAGAGTGTTGCCCTGTCGATATTCGCTGTTTCAGCATACTCCTTGAAGATGAAGTATATCTTGTCGATACGTCCAATCTTACCCTGTTTCATAGTCAGGTAATCACGCACAAAAGAGGATGGATCGTACTTGGTAAACTCCTCAATAGGGTTCCAGAATCGAGTATAAAGGTCGTCCTGCTCGGCTGGTGCGAGTGACATCAAGAGATAGTTGCGTATCTTATCTGCTTCGCTCAGATCAAGACCTGTAGAGTTCAGACTTTCAAAAATCAACTGTGGGTCATCATCTTCGTCAAGACGTATGTTGATAACTTCAAGTTTCTTTATGGTCTCAAAGAGCTCGTCAAGGGTTAGACCAACACTAGTTATCTTGTTATAGAAGAAATCGTAGTTGCGGGTAACATTCGACTCCTTGATGTATTGTTCTTTTGGTTTATACAACAAAGCATCAAAAGCCTGCATATCCTTTTTGATTGGTTTCAGTTTTACCTTCCGCTCATTGTCCTGGAACTCATCAACGAGATAACACCTGAAGATTTTCGATACTAGTCTTGCATCATTCGCCATTATCAGCCCTTCTTTATGGGCATTGACCATGGCAATGAGTATCAAAGAAACAGTAGTGATTCTTTGCTGCCCATCAATAATGAATCTATCCTCCGTACCTGACTGGATGCTTGAAACGATACTGCCAAAGAAGTGACTCTTACGGTTACTCCCATGCAGTTTCATCAAATCTTGGAACAACTGTTCGCAGTTTTCCTCTTTCCAATCATAGTTACGCTGATAAAGGGGTATGATGAATCGCTTGTCTGCCCCATCAAAGAACTTTATAAGTGGTTGAGCGTCACCTTTCATATATTAAACTAAAATCATTTGTTCAACTTCTTTTTTTGCATTCTCAAGGATAGATTCTCCTTCTTCTTGCAGTTGTTTTGCTTGCTGGCGCATTGCATAGATGTGGTTCGCAATCTCCTTTTGTTTGACAATAGGTGGAAGAGGAATGGGCATACTTCGATATTCTTGTGCATTAATATTTGCTTGTACCGCAGGTCTTTGAATTGTATCAACCCAGTACTTATAAATATTACTATTGCAATAATAAAACAAATAATCCGCATCTATTATATTTTCATTAAGAAAATATCTTATTAAATAGCCTGCAAATATTGCTTGTTCTTCCAAAAACTTGTGAATATAGCAACGTCCAACGGACCCACTTCTAGCAAAAAGAATATCATTTGGTTTCAACAAATAATCATTTTCGATGTTAGATGCAGTTTTCTTGTCTGTCTGTTTTAGGTTTCCATATTCATCTATATCTGTGATTCTTATATACCTTATATCCCCTTTTTTATACTCGACTGCACTTTCATTCGCCCCGTATTGTCCATTATTAAACGTAACATCACGAAGGGTCACCCATGTATATATACCTTTTAGGCTTTTGATAAAAGAATAATTCTTGTTGAATTTTGGATCAAGTCTATCTTCCAAATCACTTCGGTTCACCTTGAATATTCTATTCTTCAAATCTGTCTTGATTTCCGGAAGAGTTATCCCAAGTTCATTGAGAATATATGCGTCAACGTTATCCAGAAGCTGTTTTGCTTCGGATTCCTTTTGTTTCTTTAATTCAATTGCTCTATCAATTGGAGAAAAGTCAATGCCTTCAATAATTGGCAGATTTTTAACTGAAGGATAATCTAAAGCAGGTCTGGTCCCTCCTGTTGAGTGACGCGATGCTATCTTTTCTATTATATCCAAATTTAGATATCTCGCAAGATATTTGCTTATTTCTTTATTATCCGTTTTAACAACAACCATATGTTGGTTTGTGTTACCAATGAAGCCTTCTGGTGCAACAGATGCGATAGCCATTCGTCCGACACCAGTAATTTTAACAAGCAAATCTCCTTCAGAAACTTGACTTCTAGCAAGCATTCCTTTATGCGTCTCCTTATTGATGTACAAATAATCATCAAATGACAATGTACCATCAGTATTAAGATTTTGTACTCTTAGAAATGGAACTCCTGTTTCCTTGTCCGCATAGTATTTGTCACCTTCCGTCTTTTTGGGTGTTGCACCTCCAGATACAGAAAGAGCATAGTCACGTAGTTTATGAGAAGACTTTCCTCGTATGATCTTCTCTAAATCTGCAATAGAAGGTCTATAGAACTCAGGTTCTAGCCTTCCTTCAATCTCCGACCGTTGAACGATGAAGACTTTGTTGTTATCAATATAATGGGGTACTTGATACATGATAATCTATCTTTTGATTAAGCCATAATTCTTTTCTAACACTTCCAAGATGTTATCCTCTATGACTTTAGCAAGTGACGTTGCTCTACAAGAATCATCATACACATGATAAGTGTCATTTTTATAGTCTGATTTCGGCTCTGGACTATCTTTACGTCTGACAATTATCACTTGTTTGTCTTCTAATGCACGTGCCCATCCCATTTCATATAGGACATTCGGATTATTGTCTGTGATATCGGCAAAGACTATTTTTGCTTTCTTAATTTTGTTTATAATATCTTGTATTTGATCTTGTGTAGCCCCTTTTTCACACATAATAGGGAACAAAGATATGTTTATATTATATTTCTTAGAGATTTCATTAATTTTATTATTATAGATTGTGTTATAGTCTGCAACTATCTCAGAATTCCCTTCGAAATAAGGCATTGCGACAAAAACTTTTATCTCTTGAGAACTTATTTTGTCATATAAACTTATCAGACTATCAGCACTAACTTCATAAGAAACCTCAAAAATATGATTGTTAAGAATCCAATTTTTGAAGCCGTTAAACTTAGCATTTCCTTTAATGTGATACCAAAGGAATGCCATGAGTAAACCAATGCTTCTGTTTGACTGCAATATTGTATTCTCTCCATAAAGAGTGTTTACAGCCTGAAGAGAATTTGAAACGGCCTTTACGCATTTGGCTTCTGCAAATCCATCATCGAGCATTCGTTTAAAAACATAATTGTAGAAAGTTCTGAAGTTATTTTCAATAATATGGCTGAGATTCGTAAAAATTGATGGTGATACAAGTTCTATCAGTTGACGTGTAAATATGGGATATTTGCCTTGAAAAATCTCTACCAGTTCGTCTTCACTAAAGTTATTTGTATCATCAATCATTACACGTAAGTTCTCTTCAGACGTAAGAGGTATTGTTTTTGTGTTTATATTATGGAAGAAAACCTTTGTTGCCTTATCAAAATCTTTTTCATCAGAATTCTCTATTTTATGCTCTTCTTTATCATAATACTCTGTGCCAAGCAAAATGCAGAATGGAACAATCATTCTATTTACTTTCTCATTTTCCGATTTTTCCGCAGCATTAAGCCGATGATTGCCATCAATTCTATGCAATTGCTTCCCTAGTGATTCATCAAGGTCTAATTCGACAATCTTTACCTTCTCTAAACTATCCTTTGAAAAACCAATTTCTTTGACATTTAATAGCGTTTTATCAAAAGAAACGTTACATTTGTAATTCTTAGCTTTTTGCAATAAGACGATTGGTTCAGGGTCGGTATTACCCTTCTTTTCCTTGAAAGCATATTTTATTTTATAACTTAAAATGACTTCGGGGAAAAAGAGATATGTTTGGGTTTCAAGAAAATCACTAATGTCACTTCTGTCAAGCAGTCCTCTTTGGTAACTGTAATCTGCTTCTGAGATTCGAGCCAAATCTTTTATATTGGCAAAACCTCTAAGACATAATTGACCATTAAGTGAATTATCCAATATACCTGTTAGTTTCATATTCTATCCAAACTAATAATGAACTTTTTTAATTCTTCACCAATAATATCCAACTCATTAACCGCAGTTTTCTTGCCTGTTGCATCATAGCCTATATCTTCTGCTATTGCCATGAAGATAGGGTAATCAGGGAGTTCCTTCTGTTTGCGAGCCAGATAGTTATCTATAAGCGTTGACTTTAAATCATCTATTTTAGCAGCATACTCTGCCAATAACTCAGCGTTCCATTCTTTATAAGCTTGAGTTTGCTTTATTGCAGTTGCTGACTTTAAATCGTGCGACTTCAGCGAATCAACCTTTTCTTTCTGCTTCTGCCTAATTTCCCTGTCCCAGAGGTCTCTTTTCGCAATGTAGTCAGCATCTTTCAGAAGCTTCGCCTCAAATGATTTCTTCTTGCTTTCAAGTTCTTCCGTATGATCTTTCGGCCATTTCTTTAGGAATAAAACAGAACTTTTTACTCCTGCTCCATTTGCGGCAAAAGCAGTTTGTGGCATACTCACAACAGCGACGATACGGAACCAGTCTTCCAATTGAGTACGCACATACTGCATACTGCTATTTGTGAGAATTCCATCAGGCAATACAATGGCAAGCATTCCTCCTTCTTTTAGGAACAAATAATCCTGCTCAATGAAAAGAACCTCACTTTGTTGTCCATCACGGGTATTATCACCAGCCTTAGCTTTAACCGCAAGCCAATCTTCTTCCTTTTTGCCTAACTGATAGGTTTTAAGGTATGCCTGTTCTGTCTGCCGAATGTTACTTCCGAAAGGTGGATTAGTAATGATGAAATCAAATGTTCCATACTCGAAGCCTTTATTGCCTGTGCGCTCTTTGATTGCGGCATCAGAGACTAGTCCATCAGATGTTATGACATTTGTATGACCATCATCATGAATAATCATATTCATCTTGGCTGCACGTGAAATCTGCTCATTGATTTCTATTCCATAAAGGTTCTTTTCGGCAAAGTCATGCCAATATGGGAACCACTTGGCATATTGTTTTGCATCATTTTTGTAATTCGGATAATAATCAGTGGCTTCGTTTCGTACTTTATTGAGAGCATAGAGCAAGAATCCGCCACTACCACATGATGTATCCAATACTTTTGAATCATGCGTAATAGGAAGCACGTCAACAATAAATTTAACGATTTCACGAGGTGTAAAGTATTGCCCGAAATTTCCGCGGAAGAATGAACCCATAAAAGTTTCAAACGCACGGCCCTTACTATCAAGATCTGTTTCCCCAAGGTTTACACTTTCAAGATAGCTCACAACGGTCCTAATTTTCTCAGGAGTTAATCGAATGTTGTCACGGAACACTTCTGCATCACGCTTTCGTCCTTCTTCATAAAGAGCTTTTACCCTGTTGTACAGATTGTCATTTTCTTTAAGCCTGCGTTTGTGCTCGTCCTTTTCTTCTTTCTTTGATATTGTTATGATTTGGAAATCGTATGGTTCACCCATCTTTCTTGGCTTGCGTTCATCCCAGATCTTGCAAAATATGAGCTTATCAAGTTCATCAAAAGCTTCAGATGGATTCAACTGGCCTCCAGCCCATAATGCTTCATGAGCTTGTTTAAATCGACGAGTCAAATCAGCTTGATCAATAACAGACAAATCAAAGAAACGCTGCTTCCCGTCTTCTTTCGGAAGATGTTCTGAACCATAAACATACTTGTAGTTAGCTATTTCTTGAACACCATATTGTGGTATATCAGGAAGCTGATTACGTGTATTTTGAGTCTTGTCAACTTCAAAATACTCATTCTTAATGCCAGAGGTTACCCAAACATATTTCACCTCACCAGGCAAAGCAAATGCATAACTATATGCTTGATTGATGGCTTGTTGAAACTCTGCCTCACTAACTTCCTGTTTTTTACATTCAACAAGAATTAAAGGCCTGAGGCACAATTCATCACCATAGACAACAATATCCGCCTCCTTAACTTCGCTTCCCATCGTTACGGGCACAAACAAGCGAATAAGATACACTGGATAATTATAGTCAAGTATCAACTGAAGAAAAGTTAATGCTTGGACTTTTTCTTCTGGGTTGTTATAGTTTCGCTCTTTGCCTTGGTAGCAATATTTTATTCGAGACTTATCTTCATTAAAAGAAATAAGTCCTTTTTCAATTCCAATCTGTATATAATCTTTCATCTTGACTGTTGCTATAAATATTACTCAATCACACTCTTCTTCCAACTCTTTGCCTTCTCCGTTAGTCGGTACATCTGTTTTGGATGATTAGGCTGTTCTGGATATTTCCGTTCAATACTGCCATCTGCCAGTGCAGGAGCGATATAACTATCATGCATTGTTTTACGTCTGACTATTGAACATAGTTTCATCATCTCAGAAATATCAAGGTAATCATCGTTCATTACTGTCACTAATTTTTCTACTTGGGCGGTCAAATTCCTTTTTTTTTGTCCATTCTGCCATCAATGTAGCCTTTGGAATGAAAGCATCAATATTGAACGATGAGATGGCACAATCTTTTGTTTCCAGCTCATTGCAGATACAATCAAGTATTCCATATATCGTAAATATTATCAGCTCTTCATTTTGGTATTTACTATGGCAATAAACTGCAACCAGACGGTTGAGATCTGCTGTTGACCATAAAGAAGTTTATTATGGAGTATGCATAACCTTTCATAGTTAGAATATTGATTTAATGTATCCAATAAGTTCTTTATTGTTGCAACAGGGAACTTCAAGAGATCTGCCTCCATTGAATCCATGTTTGGATAATTCTTGCTCAGAAAGCATTGTGCCTTCGTATTCCTCAAGAAGTTCAAGTTTGTAAGTAATATCATTTGGTGGCGTTTCAACCCAGAATTCTTGGTCTTCACGTTTGCAATTCTCTGCAGTTACAACCATCTTGAAGCGTATACAACGCTCATCTGACATAAAAAGATATACAACGTCTCCGATAGAAAAACGTGCTCTTCCCATTCTCCAGCTAATGAATCCAAGACTATGGATTGCATCAGCATGTCTACATCTTTTTCTATTGGCAAAGGCAAGCCAAGTGCGATTATTTGACATAATTAACGTGGATATGATGAAATGTATGTAACTGACATTTTTAATTATCAAGGACAAAGATAATCATTTTTTCTAAGCCTCCATAATTATTATTGCTGTTTCTTTATTTTTTAGCAGTAATTTGAATTTATGTGTAATTTATAAAGCATAACGCACCTATCCTTAGTTAAATACAGATTTTACATACATTCCCCCAGAACAATTTAAAGGGTTAAACGTTTTAAAAAAGCCTTAAGAATACGATAATAAATACGTAGAAACTTATAGGCTACATAGAGAAATGCGGACATCAACAAAATCCACAAAATCAAAGTGAAAATTTGAAACATAAAATAATACATGCTGCAAAGTTAATAATTTTGTGGCGAATAAGTAACAAAATTTTTATTATTTGTGTTAGCATTACCTGAGGAAGAACCAGAGATCATACCAAGAAGTATTTTTGTATAGACTTTAACCTCGTTGTGGTTTGATGTAGGAATCAAAAGACATACAACTTTTGTGGTTAATCTTGTTTGTATATTATAAATTTGTGCTAACTTTGATGGAAAATACAAATGTTGATGAAGAAATAATATTGTTTTATATGGAGCTGCGTTATAATGGTGCAACTCTTTTAATGTTATGAATGATATGGATACATACCACTTGTCGCGATTTCTTGCAGCTCAGGATTCTTACTCACAATATAAGACGGCTCTTGAGGAGATTCGAAACGGGCGAAAAAGGAGCCATTGGATGTGGTTCGTTTTTCCTCAATTGAAGGGGCTGGGGCACAGTTATAATGCTGACTATTATGGTATTGCTGGTGCTGATGAGGCTCGTGCTTATTGGCTGCACCACGTGCTCAGAGACAGATTGCAGGAGATAACGGAGGCTCTGCTTCTGTTGGACGGTTTGTCGGCAAGACAAATCTTTGGGGAAGTAGACGCAATGAAACTTAGGTCGTCGATGACTTTGTTTTGGACAGCTACGGGCGAAGGGCTGTTCCGTAAGGTTCTTGATAAGTATTACGAAGGGAAAATGTGTGACAGTACTTTAGAAATGCTTAGATGATGCAACGTAGCTAACTACCGATATGATAACAAGATGCTATCTCGAAATAACTAATGTGTGTAACCTCAGCTGTGTGTTCTGCCCGAAGACCGAGAGGGCGAAGCATACGCTGACGTTGGACGAATTCGACGCTTTGACCTCGCAACTTGAGGGCGAGGTGAAGTTTCTGTACTTTCATCTCATGGGCGAACCGTTCCTCCATCCGCTGCTGCCGCAGTTTGTGCTGATGGCTCGCAGCAAAGGCTTTGTGCCCGTTATCACCACCAACGGCACTCTGCTCTCGCGCCGCCAGGACATGCTCGATGCTCTGCCTCACAAGTTCCAGATTTCGCTCCACTCGCACGAGGGCAACGCTAAGGAGAACCTTGCTGGGTACGTCGACGAGGTGATGGCGTTCTCGTTAGAGGCTGCGCACCGCGGCTGTGTCGTCGTGCTGCGCCTATGGAACGAGGGCGGACACAACCGGCAGAACGACGATATTCTCAATCTGCTTGCGCTTCATGTGCCGCGCCCTTGGACGGAGCGTCACGACGGCTGGCGACTTGCCGACAATCTGTACATCGAGAACGATAACATGTTCGAGTGGCCAGACCTTCAGCACGCCACTTACGACGAGCAGGAGGTGTTCTGCTACGCCTTGCGCAATCAGATTGGTGTGCTCGTCGACGGCACTGTTGTGCCGTGCTGTCTCGACCATAACGGCGACATCGCGCTTGGCAATCTGTTCCGTCAGAGCCTTGCCGACATTCTCGCCTCACCACGAGCACGTGCTCTGTACGACGGCTTCACCAGCCACAACGCTGTTGAGTCGCTCTGCCAGCGCTGCGGCTATTCGGCTGTGTCGAAGAGGTTCCGCAAGTAGAATTGCCATTATGCTTTGTTATCAATACAAGCATGGTGCGCTTATCAATAAGAAAGCCTGTCGGTAATGAAGAATTTTTACTACCGACAGGCTTGTCTGCATTTTATCTATAAAGTTATCTCCATAGAGGCTCCGAAATCCAATTTTCAGGAAATCCCATTGCTGCCGGATCTACCTGTGGATAAGAAACGAGTAAGGATTTGAGTTCATTCTTGAAGTCCAATCCATATCCTATGGAATCAAGCCAATATGCAATACAACAGGCTATAGCATATACTTTGTTCGCATCAACATCGTCAATGTTCACCCACGCACCACGTAAAGAGGCATTCATTTGTGGAGCGTTGGAAAGATAACGATTCCAAAGTCGTGAGTGGTGAGCGCAACAGTTTCTCAGGACAGTTACACTACGCATCCAGCTTTCCAACACCTCATGCTGTGGAAGATTGAATTGACGAGCTACACGCTTCTTCAACTTCTTGTCACTGAAATTGTAATAGAGTTTAGAAAGCGTACCGAACGATGCAAGTTCAAGCGTTTTCCATGCTGGAGGGAATATCGGCTTGTCATAGTTGCGCCTATGCTCTTTGATAAAGTCTTCCTTGCTACGTTGAAGCTCTCTATCTATGGAGTTCATATTCTCAATAAACTTGTGCTCATCGTCAGTAAGGCTTGTATCAAAGAACCAAAACGGTCCATGGGCCAAAGAAAACTCTTGTATAATCTTTGTGCGCAAAGCAATCTCTAATCGCTGTACAGCCTTGAACATCAAATCTCTCAATTCTATATCATAGTTGTAGAGAGCCACGGCATCTTCAAATCTGCTATTAGGCTTAAACTGATGCGTAGTCTTGTCTGCCTCCATAGGACGAAGGTATTGAACAAAACGAAAATAGCTGACCTCTCCAAGAAATTTTGCAGCCTTGGATGAATCAGCAATATTTAAGCCTCTACTTTTTAGTAGTTCTATTTGTTCCGAAATAGAAAGAGCCTGTTTAGTGTATAATCTTAATATACCCATAAAAAGCAAAAGACCCGCCCTGGTTCGCTGTTCAAATGGGAAGCGTGGCGGATTCTGTTGCTGCAAAGATACGAATAATCATTGAGAATACAGACTTTTTAGCAAGAAAATAACGCGAAAGTGGATTTATTTGACATATTTATATTTAATAATGTTAATTTAATCCTTAAAATCACACTTTGCCAGTCAAATAAAGTGGTCTTCAAGGTAAAAGTGTTACCTTTGTAAGGTCTATACCCATACCGGAAGCCCCGATGGGCAGAGGTTGGGCAGACATATATACATATAAGGCGTAACTGTACGCTTTGGTTTTGACGCAGTAAGAATCTGGCAGTTCGAGCAAAGTTGTCAAGAACAAAGCAACGGGAACGCCTCATGAGGTGTATTGTATACAGCCCTTATTGACTTTGAACGATTCTGTCGTTCGTTGTCAAGAGTGCTTTCTATATACGTACACAGGCGTGGGGCTTTCGGCGTTGCTCGTTTCGACAACTTGGGCGATGCCAGAGCCTTTACTGCGTGGAACGAGTGACAGGACTGGCTCCACGTTTTCATGTATATATACCAACCATTTGTTAATCATGCCAATATGGTAGCCGTTGGCAAAAGATGAAGAATTGGTATGAGTAGTATAAAAGTTCCAATCACAAAGACAGATAAAGGCGGTTTTCAAGTAACTATTGACTTGAACTTATATAGTGAAAAGGCTATAACAGCTACTATTTACAGATACACAGACAAGTTCTTTGTTTATCAGAACACGATGCCAAGTAATGATAAACAAGTCTGTGTGATTTTTGAATCAAAAGACGGTGGACTTGACGAAAATATCGTCAAGCAATTCTGCAATGACTTGATAGACCAACAACTTCGTGAGATTACCACGGAGAAGTATGGGCATATTCGTGATTTAATAGTAGAAGAAGCGTTTAAGCCTGTATCAAGATGAAAAAAATAGTATTACTTATTGTAGCTATATTCTCATTTACAATTATTGCAGCTAATAATTTTCATTTCAAGAAATACAATATAAAAGTAATTGAACAAAGTTTATCAAAACGATTTCGTCAGAAAATCTCAGAATTTAAAGCCGACACTTTGTTTATTACAGAGTTGTGGGCAGGTGGAGTAGGCTTTCATAGACAAGAGGGTCCAACTATACCAAACATAAAAGTTTATCAAACATGTTTGAGAATCAGTTTTATTGTACCCAAAGATGAATATGGAGCAAAATACCGAGCAAATTATTATGTTCCTTTTTCATTTATTAAAGGCACAACTAAAGAATGCTTCATCAAAGATAGTTGGTTAGGTGGCCCTCATATTACAACAATAGGATATAGATATACACCTGAAGTTTGGTTTGAAAAATTAGTAAATACAATTTGTTATTATCAATGAACAAAAAATATAAAATACTTCCATTTCGCTTCGCTCGATTTAACGAAGAAGAATATCTTCTGTCGAATGATGTAGGAGAATATATTTTCCTAAAGAATGACGACTTTCACAAATTCGTCAATGGAGAACTTGACCCTACAAGTGACTTGTTCTATGATATAGAGTCAAAGCAAATAGCCACAACGGACAAAGTTGAAGATGTTGTGAAAATGCTTGCTACAAAGTTCCGTACAAAGAAGAGTATCTTGGAAGATTTCACTTCTTTGCACATGGTTGTACCAACTTTACGCTGCAATTCAAGCTGCATCTATTGTCAGGTAAAAAGACATGAAAGTACTGACCATTCCGCGGACATGACCAAGAAAACGGCAAAGAATATCGTCAAGACCATCTTCATGTCTCCATCCCCATGTATCAAAATTGAGTTCCAGGGTGGTGACCCGTCAACCGATTTTGAAATGGTGAAGTATATCATAGAAGAAGCTGAATGGCAAAACTTATTCAAGAAACGTGAATTAGAATTTGTTATCTGCACCAATCTTACTTTGCTCAATGAGAAGATGGTCAAGTACCTAAAGAAGCATAATTGTATGATTTCTACATCTTTGGATGGTCCAAAGGATTTGCATGACACAAACAGACCTCTCCAAGATAAGAATCTTGACCACCACGCTATCTTTGAGAAAAATTTACAGATGATTCGTGGTATTTTGGGGAATGACGAATGTGCATCCGCTTTAATGACTACCTCAAAGTATAGTCTTGGAAGATTTAAGGACATCATAGACGAATACATCAGATTAGGTTTCCATAACATCTTCCTAAGGGCGCTGAATCCTTACGGCTTTGCCAAACAGCATAAGGACAAGATAGCCTATCCGATAGAAGATTTTGTACAAAACTACAAAGAGGGGTTGGACTATATCATAGAACTCAACAAGAAAGGAACATTCTTTGTTGAGGGGTATGCAGCATTGCTTCTTCGTAGGATTCTCACACCTTTTGCTACAGGGTTCGTAGACTTGCAATCTCCTGCAGGTGTTGGCATAGCTGGAGCTATATATGATTATGATGGCAGTGTGTATGTTGCAGATGAGGGAAGAATGATGGCTCGATTCAAAAACTATTATTTCAGACTTGGCAATGTAAATGAGGATTCATACCAAAGCATGTTCAATGGAGAAAAGTTGCATGAGATTATAAGCAATGCTTGCAATGAATGTTTGCCTGAGTGCGCAGAATGTGTATTCCAACCTTACTGTGGTGCAGACCCAGTAAGAAACATGTCAGAGCAAGGAGATATGGTTGGTTATCGTCCTACAAACGAGATGTGCAAGAAGAATAAAGCTATTATGCATTATCTCTTTGAACTTCTTCAAAAGCATGACCCTGAGATAAATAGAATATTTTGGTCTTGGATAAAATAGTGAGATATGAAACAATTAAAATCGTTATACAACTCTAACTCACAGGAACTTCTTGGACGAGTAACACTTAGCGGTAAAAATATATTTAACCGTTCAGCGTATATCCTTGTGACCAATGAGCAGAATACGCCTAAAGGTTACAAGGCTATCATTTCAGCGCATGATTTGTCAGCCAATACATCTATGCCATATATAAAAGTTGGCAATATCTCTGACTTTAACGAAGGTGATGTGATAAACATCACCCCAAGTGGAGAGGTGTGTTTCCTATATGAAATCAATTCTGCATCCAATGCGATCTTCGCTACAGCTCGTTGTAATCATCGCTGTATCATGTGCCCTCAACCTCCAGTGCAGCAGGAGAAGGACAGAACAGATTTTAATCTGAATTTGATAAAACTGTTCGATAAGAATACACAAGAAGTCGGAATTACAGGTGGTGAACCAACTATGATTGGTGACAGATTATTTGATATTATACGCCAAATAAAGAAATCATGTCCTAAAGCAGCCATAAGTATACTATCCAATGGAGTGAAATTTGCTGATATTGACTACGCTGCAAAGTTAGCAGCTTGCAACCATCATGATTTACAAATAGACATTCCTATCTTTTCTGATATAGCTTCTATCCATAATCATATAGTAGGAGCTAAGACGTTTTACAAAACGGTTCAAGGCTTGTATAATTTGGCACAGTTTGGGCAACAGATAGGTTTGAGGGTGGTTGTCCACAAACAGACCTATAAGAGATTGCCACAGTTGGCTGATTATATCTATCATAATTTCCCATTTGTTACTCAGGTAGCTTTTATGCAGATGGAAACTACGGGGTTGGCAGAGACGAATTTAAAAGACTTGTGGATAGATCCATATAGCTATAATAATGAGCTGAGAGAAGCTGTACTCCTTTTGAACGACAGAGGTATAACGACTTATATCTACAATGCTCAATTATGTGTGCTTCCACCAGAATTACGCCCATTTGCAAAACAGTCTATAAGTGAGTGGAAAGATGTATATCTTCCAGTGTGCAATGAATGTGCGTTAAAAGGAGACTGCGGAGGATTTTTTTCAACGAATAACAGCAATGTAAGTACACATATCCACAAAATAGAATGTACAAATTCATGTACAGAGTGAATCATTAACCATATTGTCAAATTTTTAAAACGGAGGTATCAATGAAGAGACTTATGTTTTTGCTTGTTTCGGCCTTTATTGCAACAACAAGCTATTGCGCCAATGCTTCTGATAATATCAAAAGCATGTTAGGCAGCAATAATGAAACAACTCAAATTGAGAAACAGAAGAACCAACCTTTGGTTTTGCAAAAAGCCATAGATATGGTGAAGAGTTCTCTTGCGGGACATTATTCACATAGTTCTCATGTTTCTCACAGTTCTCATGTTTCTCATCGCTCTCATTATTCGGGCAGATAAAAGAGTGGGTATTATTTAATTAGGGTGTGCCGATATGCAACTTTGCCTTTACGGATATGTTCAATCGGCACACTCTTTAAAAAATAATGGTAATGAAAACGATAGTTGTACTACCTGCATATAACTGTTCTAAGACATTAAGGCAAACCGTAGTTGAAATCCCTTCTAATATTGTAGACGAAATTATTCTTGTTGATGACTGTAGTCAAGACAAGACATGCTTTTTAGCAAAAGAGCTTGGTATCACACATATTTATAAACATAAATGCAATCTTGGATATGGGGCGAACCAAAAGTCTTGTTATGATAAGGCATTATCACTTGATGCAGACATTATAGTTATGCTTCATCCTGATTACCAGTATGACCCTAAATTGATAAGTGAGATAGTTCATCAGATTGAACATGGAGAAAAAATCGTTTTTGCATCAAGGTTAATGCATGGGTTTGATGCTGTTAGAAACGGAATGCCTATTTATAAATATATAGCAAACAGAATTCTGACAATTTTCCAAAACGCACTACTGCACAAATCGCTGAGCGAATATCATACGGGCTATAGGGCTTATGCAAGAGACGTGCTTATGGATATCCCATTTCACAGTTTTTCAAATGACTTTATTTTCGATAATCAATTTATATTGGAATCATTCTATAGGGGGTATAGTATTAAGGAATTGTATTGTCCTGCTCGATATGAAAAAGATTCTTCCTCTATCAAATTATATCGCTCGATAAAATACGGATTAGGCGTTGTGTATTATACTATAAGATATAAAATGAAGTACAAATGATATACTATTACTTTGACCTCACTTTGTTATTGTTGTTGTTGATTGTATTGTTATATGTGATACAGAAAGAACTTAGAACTGATGGAAAGGCAGTACAATATATAGTCTTGTCTACTGTATTGACACTCGCTTTTAAGTATAATTGGGGAACACCATTTTGGGGGTTAGAATATGAAGATGCCTATGCTTTTAGTTTTTGTTCTCGGCAGTTTTCCTATAACATCTATCCATCTTCGTTTTTAGTTGATGCTATTACAATAGGTAGTTTGCAAGAACCTATTGCTATGGGGACGTATGGAGGGCATTTTATAACATATTCAACTTTTCTCAGTATTTTTACCCAATTGTTCGGATGGTCATTTGAACTATTATGTATAGTAAATTGCGTTGTATCTTTTTTTATAATGCTAATACTATCGCTGATGTTCAAGACAAGTAAGAATTGGTTTATAGCTCCTATTCTGTATTGTTGTGCGCCAATAATAAATGTGTTCACAACATGTATGCTTTCTGAGACATTTTCAAGTTTTATTTGCCTGATTTTTGTTTTTGCTTTTTGGAGAAGAAATACATGGTCAGTAAAGTTTTTGAAATATATAGCTTTCTTTGTCGCATTATTATGTAAGAGAGAGAATCTTATTCTATGTATATTTCCTGCTTTGGATGCATTGCTTTGTTTGAAGCAAAGCAATGTGAAGAATAGCATTAGAGAGGTCTTGTACATATCAATTCCTTACGTATCCTTAATTATGGTATATTTTTTCTCTATTCAAAATGTGTTGGAAATAGAAAAAATAGAGTCTACTGATATTGGTATGCCAACATTCTCGATATCTTATTTTATTAGATTATTTCCTGTCTTTGTTAAGTCCTTATTGTCACCCTTTGCTTTTTCTATATGTATTTTGGTCTGTATCTATATATTGGGCTTGCATTTATTTAAACAGAGAAAAATTACCAAGCAAACGATTTATCCCATTGTGCTATTTTTAATGTATCTTTTATTGTATTCTTCACATTATAGAGGATGGTTTTTTATACAAGGTACTAATGTAAATGAATTTGAAACGTATAGATACATAAATAATTTTTATTTTTTACTGATTGTGTCAACAGGTAGCGTATGCTGTTTCCAAACAAAAAAAGTCCTGTGCTTTTTATTGATGCTACTTGGCTTTTCGTTTTATGAGACAAAGGTATCAAGACAATATTATTATAATATAGAACAGAAATGTAGGTTTGATGAAGTGAATGAAGTGTTGGATGTTATAACTAAGAATGGAACAAAAGAACCTATTATGCTCATTTGTGACAATATTTTATTGTATCAGAACTTATGTCCAGACAATTTCTATGTTTGTGATATTAGATATATAAACAATATAGATATGAAAGATAATCTTACATATTTTTTTGTTGCATCTGATTTAAACTATTTGCAGAAACGATATAGAATTAATGTTGATACCTCAAAATTTGAACAGTTTCGCACTTTGAGTAGTGGAAATATTATCTATAAAATGACAGAGTGACTTTTTGAAAATTCAACGACGATGAGGTTAATAAGCAATGCACCGAGGTAACGATTGTGAGCACCTCGGTGAATTCCTCGTCCGACTTGATGAGTTCGGCAATGCGCTTGTCTATCTTCTTGTCGAAATTGTTGTCGATTTGCCTTTTTTAGCCTTTGCATCGAGTCTGTATCTGAAGCTCAGGTTCAGATAGTGGTGTATATAGTTTGTGGAGTACTCCTGACGTTGGAAGGCAGAGTATTCGCTTTCGTACCAGATGTCCTTGTTGAAGATGTCGTCGGCAAACAGGCGCAGCATACACTTGTTCTTGCAGAAGCTCCAGCTGACAGACGCCATCGACTTGAGCTTGTGTCCGTTCATCGCCGATGTGGCATAGCCCGAACGATAGTCGTCCGACAGCTGCACGAACACCTCGAACGGAGCGAGGTGCAGGTTGGCGCTTATGCCCACGCTGTTGAAGAGCGGTGTGGTGTTGTACGAAGCATCGTCGTAGCGGTAGCGGTTGCTCTCCAGACGGTCGAAGAGCGTGAGCTGCAACTTCTCGGTCTCGTACGAGAACTCGAAGTCGTTGTTTATGCCCAGTCGCTTCTGCTTGTTCAGTTCGGGCTGAGCGTCGGCAGCGTTGTTGTCGACGATGGTGAGGAAGCCGTACGACTTTTCTGTCTCCAGCGCGAACTTGTTCATCAGTCGGAAGTAGAAGCCGATGCCCTGGTCGTAGTTGAGTGCGAACTGCCACATGTCGCCGCCCTTCACGTTCATCGGTTTCGACGTGTAGACGCCAGTAGCCGAGTCGTAGCTGTAGAGCGTAGCCACGGGGTTGATGTCCTTGTTGTACGAAGCGGTAAAGCCCAGCACAATCTGCTTGCGCAGCCACATGCGGTGGTAGTTGTACGTAGTGGTATGACTGTGCGAGTTGCGCAGCAGCGGATTGCCCATGTATATATGCAGCGGGTCGATGGTGTTGCGGTAGCCGAGCGTGCTCACGAGGTCGGGCACGGAGGTGTTGTATGCGAAGGCGATGTCCATGTTGCGCACGCGGCTCATCTTCCACTTCAGGAAGATAGACGGCTCGTACGTAGTGCTTGTGCGCACGGCTGTGGTGTCCAGCGGTCCGTAGTGGTAGTCGGTCTTTTCGCGACAGTAGTTCCAGCTGAACTTCGGCATTATCATCAGCGCCTTCACCGGCGTGATGGTCGACTTCACGGTCAGCTCGTTCGTCCATTTGTGCGTTAGTCTGCGCGTGGTGTTCGCCGGGTCTGCCGTTGTCGGCGTGCCGTTAGCTACGTTCTGCTCGTCGGTGTCGCTGAAGAAATTGCGTGCGATGCGTGAGCGGTTTAATCTCACGTTGTCGAATATGTTGAAGTACACCTTCTTGCCGAGCCAGTAGTCGAACGAAGCGCCTAACTGCGTCTCCAGTTCGTGCGCGCTGCGGTCGTAGAACTGCCACAGCGTCTCGTTGCGCTGTTCGCGCAGATACTCCACGTTGCGGTTGTTGTGTGTGTCCTCGTTCGTTCCACTCAGGTTGGTGAAGCCCTGCAGCGTGAACGAGCCTTTCTTGCCGATGAAGTGCTTCCATGCGTACGAGATGTTCAGTCCGCGTTGCTGCAGGTCGGTCGACTCGTAGTTACGGTTGCGTGTGATGAGTCGGTCGTAGAGCGCGTCGCCGGGCTTTGCGCCGAGTGCCTCCTTCAGCGAGTGGTAGGCAAACTGGTCGGGCTGGTAGCCGTACGAAGCCGACTTCTCCTCGTACGATTTGCGAGCCTTCTCGTATGAGGCTTTCACCTTCACGTCGATGGTGTTCGCGGAGTCGGTGTAGGCGAAGAGCTTCGCCTCCAGCTGCGGCTTGAGGTTGTGCTTGTAGCGGTAGGTATCTTTCACGCCGAACGTGTGCTCCTGGTTCGGGAAGAACGTCTCGGTCGATGCCTTTCCGCTGTTCCATCCGTCGCTGTGTCCCATGTTTGCGCTTATGTTGAAGCGGTTGCTTGTGTATTGCTGCGTGCCCTTTGTCTGCCAGTTGTGCTGGTAGTTGTACGAGCCGTACTGGCTCTTGCCGTCGCCGTCGATGTTGCGGTTCATGGAAGAGCCAATCGTCTTGTCTACGTAGCGGTTGGCGTTGTTAGCCTGGGCGTATATCATGTGCGGGTCTTGGTCGCTCAGTCGGCTTGCGGTGAGGGCTGCGCTGTAGCGTTTCTTGGTCTGGTATTGTGCCTCGATGTCGCCGTACCACTTGTCGAGGAAGCCCGGCTTCACCTGTATGTCGAGCACATGGTCCTCATCGCCATCGTCGTTGCCCGTGTGGCGTGCCAGCTCCGACTTGCGGTCGTACACTTTCAGTTTGTCAGCCACGTCAGCCGGCAGCTGCCCTAAGATCTGGTCGCCGCCGAACATGTCCTTGCCGTTCATCATCAGGCGTATAGGCTTGTCGTTCCAGTAGAGCTTGCCGTCGCGACGCTGCACGCCCGGCAGCTTCTTGATAAGCTCGTCGAGGCGCGCCCCCTCCTTCAGCTTGAACGCCTCGGGGTTGAACACGATGGTGTCGCCACGCATCGTTATGCGCGGCACCTTCGCCTTCACCTCCACCTCCTGCAGCATGAGCGCCGTGGGCTGCAGCCTGATGGTGCCCAGGTCGGTGGTGTCTTTCACCTCAGATCCGTACGCATAGTCCACCTTGCGCGAGTTCTTGTAGCCGATCATGCTGAACGTGATCATGATGCGTCCCTCCCATTCGGAGTCGAGCGTGAAGCAGCCCGTGCTGTCGGTCTCCGCCGAGTTCTGCATCGACCAACCCGGCTGCGGATTTATCTCGCTGCGCACCGTTGCTCCGATGAGAATCTCGCCCGTCTCGGCGTTCACAATCTTTCCCTTGAACGTGTCGGCTGTGCAAACGGTCGTTTGCACGAGGCAGAGCAACACGGCGACAAATATTTTCTTAATTACGTTTTCCATAAGCAGGATATTTAAAGTATTGCGAGTGCAAATGTATAGATTTTGCTTCAATAAGCAAAACCTTTGCTTTGGAAAATCTATGGCATACAGTTTGCACAGGTATGATATTTGTCATTTTTACCGCTCAGGAGTGCCCGAAAAATGAAAAAGAAAACCTTTGGTCGGTTTTTTGCGAGTTTTGAGAGGTGAAAAGTGTGCAATGGTAAGCGGTTGATATTTAGTTTGTTGAGGCTGTGCGTACGAAAGTGTGCAGCTTTTGTGCCACTTTCGCTGAGTACTACCGCTGCAAAACTGGAGTACTACCCTCACGAGTACTGGGTAGAAGTGGTACTTTCGCCGTGTGAAAGTGCCACTTACGCTGTGCAAAAGTGCCGCTTTCGCTGTGAAAACCATCGAATTTTGTGTTTTTGAAGTGGATTTTTAGTGTGTAGAAGCGGAAATTGAGCTCGTAAAATCTCCAGAATGCAAGTTTCGGTCGGAGTGGTGTGGTCAAAATGTCGTGTGCAAGTTACGGGGGTGAGGAAAGAAATTTGAGGGGCTTTTCAGGGGGTGCACTTGTCTCAAGTGCACCAACGTAGCAGATAGCGTCCTTAGCGTTGTTTGCGTAGGTTGTGATATGCTGAGGCACCGCTTGCTCGGTCGGTGCACTTGAGACAAGTGCACCCCCTGAAGGTGCATGGTTTGCTCGGTTGGTGCACTTCTTGCTCTGGCAAGCGGCAAAGCCGAGCGGAGACAAGTGCACCCCCTGAAGCTACCTGCGTGCCCCCACCAGCAGCTCCGTCTTGCCCTCGTCTACGAGCTTGATGATGAGTTCGCCGAAGAGCGTGTTCTGCCATGCGAACCACTCGCGCGTGAACTTCTGCGCATCGTCCACGTTGAACGACTCGTGGATGAACCCCGTGCCGGCATCGGTGCGCTGCAACATACGTAGACACTCCGCTATCTCGGCATCGTCGGTGCTCGTGAAGGCGCGCATCATTATGGACATAGGCCACGCCATGTTGTAGCCCACGTGCGGACCGCCGATGCCCTCGCCAGCCTTGCCGCGGAAGAAGTAGGGGTTGTCGTCGCTCCACACGAAGCGGCGCGTGTTCTGATATACGGGGTCGTTCACGTCCACATCGCCTAAATAGGGCAGGGCGAGCAGCGACGGCACGTTGGCGTCGTCCATGAGGAAGCGGTTGCCGAAGCCGTCCACCTCGTAGGCGTAAATCTTGCCATACTTCGGATGGTCGACCACGGCGTACTGCTCGAGAGCCGTGCTCACCTCGTCGGCAAGCGCCGTGCAGTCGGCTGCGAGCGCCGTGTCGGCGTTCACCTTGCTGAGTATCTCCGCCGCCTTGCGCAGCGAGCTGACCGCCATGAAGTTAGACGGCACGAGGAAGAGGAATGTCGAGGCGTCGTCGGAGGGGCGGAAGACGGAGGCGATGAGTCCGCAGGGCTTCACGGGGTTGCCCCAGCCGTGGTTGCATACGGTGTCGAGCTGATCCTCCGTCTCGCGCTGGAAGCGATAGGTGCCGAGCCCCTGCTTGCGCTGCTGCTCGCGGAACACGCGCAGTATGTTGCGCACCGCCTGCAGCCACTCGTCGCCGAACACCGACGCGTCGCCCGTCACCTGCCAGTAGTGGTAGGCGAGGCGTATGGGGTAGCAGAGCGAGTCGATTTCGTACTTGCGCTCGTGCAGTTCGGGCTTCATGTCGGTCATGTCGTTAGCCCACATGCCGTTCTCCACAGGCTCGCGGTTGAACGCATTAGCGTAGGGGTCGATGTTGATGCACTTCAGCTGGCGGCGTATCACACCGCGCAGCATCTTCTGCAACTTGCGGTCGCCCTTGGCAAGCTGCACGTAGGGCCACACCTGCGCTGCCGAGTCGCGCAGCCACATGGCGTGTATGTCGCCCGTGTAGACGAAGGTGTCTTCCTTGCCGTCCTCGGCATCGGTGAAGTGGACGGTGGTGTCGAGCGTGTTCGGGAAGCAGTTCTCGAACATCCACGCTAAGTAGGCGTTCTCCTTGATGCGCTTCTTTATCTCGCGAATCTTCTTCTCCACCGCGTCCGATACGAAGAGGCGTTCAGCGGGCGCAGGGCGTAGGGTGGTGAGAGTGGATGTTGAGATGGTGAGGTGTTGAGATGGTGAGGTGTTGAGGTGTTGAGGTGTTGAGGTGTTGAGGTGTTGAGATGGTGAGGTGTTGAGGTGGTGAGATGGTGAGATGGTGAGGTGTTGGGATGGTGAGGTATTGAGGTGTTGAGATGGTGAAGTGTTGAGGTATTGAGATGCTGAATTGTTAGCCGCAGCGGCATTGTTGGCAGCTAAGCAGAACGCGAAAAATGCGCTCGAAACGAGGGTTGTATGTAAGTTCATATTCATTTTATAAAGGGTGCGTGGGTATGGCAGGGATGCCATACCCTCCTATTTATTATTTAGATTTACAAGCAAATGTATTAATTATTAATCAAAATAGCAAATTTATGTAAGATTTTCCGTAACTTTGTAGAGGTAAATAAGATACGAAAGGATAATAAGATGAATATTTCAGATATACTCACCTCAAGTGGTGGCGAGAAACACTTCTCGTTCGAGGTGTTACCACCGTTGAAAGGCACAGGAACAGAGCGTCTGTTCTCTACAATAGAGAAGTTCCGCGATTTCGATCCGGCGTACATCAATATCACCACCCATCACAGCGAGTTCGTCTATCGCGAGCTCGACAACGGACAGTATGAGCGTCTTCGTGTGCGCCGTCGTCCGGGCACGGTGGCAATAGCGGCTGCCATACAGAACAAGTTCGGTGTGCCGGTCATACCGCACGTGATATGCAGCGGTGCCACAGCCGATGCCATCGAGTACGAGCTGATCGACTTGCAGTTCCTCGGCATCGAGAACGTGCTGCTGCTGCGCGGCGACAAGGCACGCGACGATAGCCAGTTTGTGCCCACCCCAGGTGGACACGCCCACACCACCGACCTCATCGAGCAGGTGAACCGCTTCAACGACGGCTTCTTCAACGACGGCACGCCGATAAAGAACCCCGGACGGAAGTTCCACTACGGTGTGGCGTGCTACCCCGAGAAACACGAGGAGGCACTGAACATGGACATCGACCTGAAGTATCTGAAGATGAAGCAAGACATGGGTGCCGACTACGCCGTCACGCAGCTGTTCTACGACAACCAGAAGTACTTTAGCTTCGTGGAGAAGGCACGCCAGATGGGCATCACCATACCAATCGTGCCGGGCATCAAGCCGCTTGCAAAGCTCTCGCAGCTGACGGTAGTGCCGCGCGTGTTCCGCTGCGACTTCCCGCAGGAGCTTGCCGTGGAGGCACTGAAGTGCAAGACCGACGACGACGCCCGCCAACTCGGCATAGAGTGGTCGACCGAGCAGTGTCGCCAGCTCTACAAGGCAGGAGTGAACAACATACATTTCTACACCGTCTCGGCTGTCGACTCCGTAAGAGAAGTGGCAAGGAGACTGTTGTAGTTCAAAATTCAAAACTCGCAAAGGCGCAAATGACATTTGAAGAAGTAATAGGTCAGGACGAGGCGAAACAGTCGCTCGTCAAACTCATAGAGGAGCACCGAGTGCCCCACGCCATGCTGTTCTGCGGTCCGATGGGCTGCGGCAAGAAAGCCCTTGCCCTTGCGTTCGCCTCGCGTCTGTTGGGCGACAGTCCGCTGCTACGCCAGTGGCAGCACCCCGACCTCCACTTCAGCTTCCCCACGATAAAGAAGCCCACGATGGGTTCCGACCATCAGCCCGTGAGCGACGACTACGCCCAGGAGTGGCGCGAGCTGCTCAGCGACGGTGCCTACTTCAGCATAGAGCAGTGGATGGATGCCATGGGCGCAGAGAACCAGCAAGCCATCATCACCGGAGCCGAGAGCGACCGCCTCTCGCGCCGCTTGAGCATGAAAGCGTCGCAGGGCGGATACAAGGTGTGCGTGATGTGGCTGCCCGAGCGCATGAATGTCACCTCGGCTAACAAGATACTCAAGCTGCTCGAGGAGCCACCGCAGCAGACTGTGTTCATCCTCGTCAGCGAGGAACCCGAGAAGTTGCTTGAGACAATACGCAGTCGCACACAGCGTTTCGACTTCAAGCGTATCAGCGACGAAGCCATAGAGCAGGCACTCACCGAGCGTCGCGGCATCGACACCGACACGGCGCACCGCATAGCACGCATAGCCAACGGCTCGTGGACCGCAGCCCTCGACTCGCTGCGCGCCGGCAACGAGGCAAGCCTCTTCTTCGACCTCTTCGCCATGCTCATGCGCTACGCCTACAGCAAGAAGGTGAAGGAGCTGAAGAAGTGGAGCGAGAGCGTAGCCGCCTTCGGACGCGAGAAGCAGAAGCGCATGATCGTCTACTTCAACCGCATGGTGCGCGAGAGCTTTATGTACAACTTCCGCAACCCCGAGCTCAACTATATGACAGCGAATGAAGAGCAGTTCTGCACACGCTTCGCACCATTCATCAACGAGCGCAACGTGATGGAGCTGAACGAACTCTTCGAGCGTGCACTACGCGACATATCACAGAACGCCAACGCCAAGATGGTGTTCTTCGACATAGCATTACAAACAATTATACTCATAACACGTAAACAACAAGCATAAATCGCAATGAAGGATTTCAAAGATATGCAATTCAAGATAACGCGCGACACCGACCGCGGATTGCACCACTACGCTTGCGGACGACAGAACATGCAGCTGAACACCTACGACTGGCTGTACGACGTACCGGGCAACGACGAGGACACCGACCTCGTGGAGGTGCAGTTCAAGAACACGCGCAAGGGTTACTACCACAACGTCAACAATATCGACCTGCACAAGGGCGACATCGTGGCGGTAGAGGCAAGCCCCGGTCACGACATAGGCACCGTTACGCTCACCGGCAGACTGGTGAAGCTGCAGCTGAAGAAAGCCAACCTCAAGTCGGCTGACGACATCAAGCGCGTCTACCGCATAGCCAAACCCGTGGACATCGACAAGTACAACGAAGCAAAGAGCCGCGAACACGGCACGATGATACAGAGCCGCCAGATAGCCAAGGATCTCGGTCTGCAGATGAAGATTGGCGATGTAGAGTATCAGGGCGACGGCAACAAGGCGATATTCTACTACATCGCCGACGAGCGTGTCGACTTCCGTCAGCTCATCAAGGTGCTTGCCGACACCTTCCACGTACGCATCGAGATGAAGCAGATCGGCGCACGCCAGGAGGCAGGACGCATAGGCGGTACGGGTCCCTGCGGCAGAGAGCTCTGCTGCGCCACATGGATGAAGAACTTCGTGAGCGTCAGCACCAACGCTGCACGCATACAGGACATATCGCTCAATCCGCAGAAACTTGCCGGCATGTGCGCCAAGCTGAAGTGCTGTCTCAACTACGAGGTGGACGACTACGTGGAGGCAAGCCGTAAGATGCCGGCACGCGACATAGTGCTGCAGACTCTCGACAGCGACTACTACCTCTTCAAGTCGGATATCCTCGCCGGCACCGTTGTCTACTCAACCGACAAGGGCATAGCTGCCAACCTCGAGGAGATTACAGCCGAGCGTGCCCGCGCCATCATCGAGATGAACAAGCGCGGCGAGAAGCCCGAGTCGCTCACCGAGGACGGAGCGGTGAAGCAGGACACACGCCCTCGCGACCTGCTCGCCGATGCCGACATCAGTCGCTTCGACAAGGCACGCAAGCGCAAGAAGAAACCCGCAAAGCGCCAAGGGGGTGCAGTTGTCTCAACTGCACCGAGAAAAGGCGAAGGTCAGCGTCGTAACAATCAGCAGCGTCGCAACAATCGTCCTGATGGCGAACCCACCCAGGGGGTGCACTTGTCTCAAGTGCACCAACCACAGAATAGCACCAACAGCTCAGTCGGTGCAGCTGAGACAGCTGCACCCCCTAAAGTGCACCAACCAAATGGTAACAACAGCTCTGTTGGTGCAGCTGAGACAGCTGCTCAGGGGGTGCACTTGTCTCAAGTGCACCAACCAAATGGTAGCACCAACAGCTCAGTCGGTGCAGCTGAGACAGCTGCACCCCCTAAAGTGCACCAACCAAAGGGTGGCACCAACAACTCTGTTGGTGCAGCTGAGACAGCTGCACCCCCTAAGGATGCTCATTAGAATTGTGGCTATGAAAAGAGCAATAAGCTTACGGATAGCCGCAATGACCCTTGCGCTGGTCGCCATGCTGCTAACGGCGTGCGACCATCGCACCATCTACGACCGATACGAGAGCACCGCCCTCTCTGGGTGGGAGAAGAACGACACCATTACGTTCGCCATCCGCCCGTTGAAGGAGGCAGCCACCTATCGCGCTCTGCTCGGTGTGCGCACTACGGATAGCTATCCGTTCACGTCGCTCACGCTGATTGTGGAGCAAGAGATAATGCCAGCGCATCGTGTCCTTGTCGACACCATATGCTGCGAGCTCACCGACGAACAAGGCAAAGTGCTCGGCGACGGCATAGGCTACAGACAGTATCAGTTTGAGGTGCGCCAACTGCAGTTGCAGGAAGGCGACTCGCTGCACGTAGTGGTGCGCCACGACATGAAGCGCGAGATACTGCCCGGTATCTGCGATGTCGGCATAAAGCTATTGAAAGAATAGAAACAACCCATAGATGAGAAAATACATATATATTATAATAATGTGTATCGTCAGCCTCGCTGCCTCAGCACAAGAGCGCACCGTGCAGAACCGCCCGTACACCGACTTGCGTCCATTCCACTTCGGCGTGGTCGTGGGTACGCACGTGCAGGACATGGAGGTGCGTATGGCGGGTCCGATGACCATCACCACTGAGGACGGTACGCAGGAGACACTCGTCACCGCCGACCAAAGTCGCTGGGACCCCGGCATCAATGTCGGAGTGCTTGGCGAGCTACGTCTGTCCACACACCTACAGTTGCGCGTGGCACCGATGATGTACTTCGGCACGCGCCACATAGTGTTCCAAGACCTGAAGAACCTAAGCGCGAGTGGTAAGCCCGACGAGAAGCGTCAGGATATGAAGACCGCCTACATCGCCGTGGCAGGCGACATCATCTTCGCTGCGCCACGCTTCAACAACCACCGCCCGTATCTCATGGCAGGCGTATCGCCGATGATCAACCTCACGGGCAAGAGCACCGACGCACTGAAGCTGAAGCGCACGTCGCTCTCGTTAGAGTTCGGCGTGGGCTGCGACTTCTATCTGCCCTACTTCAAGCTGCGTCCAGAGCTGAAGTTCGTCTACGGCTTAGGCAACGCCCTCGACACAAAGCACGCCAAGGAGCTGCGCGACAAGAGTCTGCTCAAGTACACGTATGGCGTGAAGGAAGCACGTACAAAGATGGTAGTGCTCAGCTTCTACTTCGAGTAGACAAGATACTTGATAACTCATATAGGCGATACGGTGGCAGTGAAAGTTATTTACATAGAGATGCTTAAAATATAGTGCTAAACAACATTTTGTGCCATACAAATTTGCTTATATTCTAAAAACATACTAAATTTGTAACCAAATCTGAGTCTATCTCAGCTGTTTAAACATAACATTGTCTAACATTAATATTAACAGAAACAAGAAAAAGAAAACAAACAAACTAAAACGGTAAGTGGTTAGTGGTTTAGAATCATTGCCACGACAGAGATTTAACAACTAAGGATTAATTCCTTGTATTATCAAACTCTGTGTTTCCGTTCTTTAACTTTTAAAATATTGAGCTTTTAGCTCTTGTTCTTTTGTATCGAATACCGCCAATATTCACTCTACGAGAACAAGCAGATGAAAGGTTCATGCCATAGGCGTGAACTGTCTCGTGCTTGTTGTAGAGTAGGTCACTTGGCGGTAACCAGATACAAAACAAGTTGCAGACGGTTACACGCTTTTTATTTTTTATTATGAAAAAACTCTTTAACAAGTACTTATTTTTATTGTGTGTCGCATTCGGTGCGCTTATCTTCTCGTCTTGCAGCAAAGACGATGATGCTGAAAATGATAACAGTGGCCCAGTTATCAATCCTGACAAGAACATACCTGACCCTAAGGGAACCATTACTATGAATATGATGGTTGGAGATGGTGAAGACAAGCGGGTCACCATAAATGATTTTGGTACTATACAAATCAATAGTGCATATAATTTTAAAGGCGGTGGTTGCTCATTCGTTTCATTGGGTAAGATTAAAGGATTGGGAAATGTTACCGCTATACCCCAAGATGGATGGAATTCTTCTGTTGCGGTAAATTCTGGTGATGGATATGTAGTAGGATACATGGATTATGGTCTGATTAGATATGCTCGACTATATGTTGTCAGTGAGATTGCAGGAACGTCAGGCGGTATTATTGGATATACCATAAAATGTCAGGCTCCATTTGTTCCATTTGCTCCTAAGTTCACTGAAAGTTCTTTAGAGTTTGGGGCTAATGATAATTCTCAGCCAAAAGAACTAACACTCGTAAACCTGACATCTGCTAAAGTAAAGTCAATGCCAGACTGGTGTTATGTGTACGGAACGGAGAATGGTTTTAGAGTGTACGTATATAACAATCTTATGGATGCTGAAAGAAGTGGCATTATCGAATTTGAGAACGCTGAAGGCTCAACAAGTGTTTCGATTAAGCAGCAGAAGAAATCAGACAATCCAGAGTTTTAAGCTGGTAATAAAGAGGTGTAGATTATCCAAAGCTTCGCAGCCTACAAAAATAACCAACACTAAGTATTAAATAAATAGCGATATGTAAATCCAAATAATGATTTGCATATCGCTTTATTTATGATACTACTGACATTATATTTATAAATAAAATAGAACCTAAGCCTTGAGCATATTGCGCTTTGCGTCTATACTGAGGAATATGAAAAGCAGGATGGTGAATCCCCATAGCGACGATCCGCCGTAGCTGAAGAAGGGTAGCGGGATGCCGATGACGGGCGTTAAACCCAACACCATGCCCACGTTGATGAACACGTGGAAGAGGAACACCGATGCCACGCAGTAGCCGTAGATGCGCCCGAAGGCGAAGGGTTGCCGCTCGGCGAGCGCAAGCAGACGGAGTATGAGTACGAGGAACAGCAGCAGTACGCCTGCCGAACCGATGAAGCCCTCCTCCTCGCCCACGGTGCAGAAGATGAAGTCGGTGTCTTGCTCGGGCACGAACTTCAGCTTGGTCTGCGTGCCGTTGAGGAAGCCCTTACCCTTGAGTCCGCCCGAACCGATGGCTATCTCGCTCTGATGAACGTTGTAGCCGGCACCGGCAAGGTCTTCGTCGAGGCCGAGCAGCACGTTGATGCGCACACGCTGATGAGGCTCCATCACGTTGTTCAGCACGTAGTCGGCAGAGTAGAAGAATACCACCGAACCGACGGCGAACGCCAGTATGAAGAAGTATTGCGGGAGGCGCGTGCGCAGTCCGTGATAGAGCAGGTAGAGGAACAGGGCTATGCACATGCCGAGCTGCACCCACGTCACGTCGAACGGAATGACGTACACGTCGAAGAGAATGGCTATAGTGGTGAGCACCAGACTATAGCCGATGATTGTATTGGTGTGCTTACGGTTGTGCACATAGTTGTACACCATGCCTGCTACGAACAGTTGTACGAGCAGCAGTACCACGAACTTGCCCACCGATGTAGGTGTGTCGAAGAGCATAATGCCCTCGTACTTAATGCCCACAACGAAGTAGAGCACCATCGCTACACCCGTGAAGAGGATGCTGCCAGGCATTCCCTCGCGGTAGAACATGAGGAAGAATGTGAGATAGACGAGTGCAGAGCCCGTCTCACGCTGACCCACGATGCAGAGCATGGGCACGAGCACCACGGCGCAAGCCGCTGCAAAGTCCTTCCAGCGTTGTATGTTATAGCCGTAGGTACTCATCAGTTTGGCGAGCGCAAGTGCGGTTGCAAACTTGCCGAACTCGGCAGGCTGCAAGCGTAGCGGACCGATGACGAGCCACGAGTGGGAACCCTTGATGTCGTGAGGGTTGAAGATGGTGGCAAAGAGCAGCAGGAGCAGCACACCGTAGATGATGAACGAGAACGTGTCGAAGAAGCGCGAGTCCATCATCAGTATGACAAAACCGAGACAGATACTCGTGCCAATCCATAGAATCTGCATACCCGAGCGTGTGTCGAGCGAGAACAGATCGTTGTCGCCGAAGGAGTAGCTCGCACCGCAGATGCTCAACCATCCGAAGAGCATCAGTGCTATGTACAGGCCAATGGTCAGCCAGTCGACCTGCGACCAAATGCTTTGTGGTTTGTCGTTTATCATTATTTTTAGTTTATAAGCCTTTCTAAGCCTCTTTAAGCCTTCCTAAGCCTCTTTAAGCCTCTCTAAGCTTTTTACTTTTTTACTCTTTTACTTTTTTACTTTTGAGAAAATCTCGGACCGTAGCCAATGCGTCGTGCCTGCATGGCATCGGCTTGCGCCTCGGCAGCAGGCGATAGCTTGCCCGTAAGATACTGTTCCATCATCAGTCCGCCGATAGGTACACCGAAGTCGGCACCCCATCCGCCGTTCTCTACGTACACGGCTATAGCTATCTTCGGGTTGTTCATCGGTGCGAAGCCCATGAACACGGAGTGGTCGCGTCCGTGGTTCTGCGCCGTACCCGTCTTGCCACATGCCTCGAACGGCAGTCGTGAGAGAGCTTTACACGTACCCTTCAAGGCTGAGGAGCGCATACCTGCTACCACGTAATCGTAGGCTCGGCGTGATGCCATTGTGTAGTGGCGGTGGGTGTACATGGTGTCGAGCGGTTCGCCTTGCACCTTGCGCACCACGTGTGGTCGGTAGTAGTAGCCGCGGTTGGCGATGGTGGCACCGAGGTTGGCTATCTGTAGCGGAGTGAGCGTCACCTCGCCCTGGCCGATAGATATAGAGATGATAGTCAAGCCGTTCCACGAGCCACGATAGTTGCGGTCGTAATAGTCGGCGTTCGGAATCATGCCACGCTTCTCGCCAGGCAGGTCGATGCCCAGCTTGTAGCCGAAGCCCATCGACACCATATAGTCGCGCCACGTGTTCATGGCGTTATACGGAGTCTTGTATTTCGAGCGGTTGCCAATCATGTAGTAAAGTCCCCAACAGAAGTAGGAGTTGCACGAGGTGCTGATGGCATCGACAAGAGCGATAGGAGCGGCATGTGAGTGGCAGCCTACGTGTAGACCGCGATAGTAGAAGCCGTGGTTGCAGGGGAATGCTGTGCCTGGCGTAATGATGCCTTCAGTCATGTACGTAAGAGCCTGCGATGTCTTGAACGTGGAGCCAGGCGGATACATACCCATTATGGAGCGGTTGAGCAGTGGTTTCCACGCATCTTTAGCCAGTGCGCGGTGGTTCTTAGCGCGTGCACGTCCAACCATGATACGTGGGTCGTAGCTCGGAGCCGACACCATGCAGAGCACTTCGCCCGTACGAGGGTCGAGTGCCACGATAGAGCCTATCTTGCCCTCCATGAGACGTTCGCCCAATGCTTGTAGCTTCTCGTCAATGGCGAGCGTGAGGTCTTTGCCGGCAATCGGTTTGCGATCGTACTTGCCGTCCATGTACTTGCCTTGTATGCGTCCGCGAGCGTCGCGCAGCAGAATTTGTACTCCTTTTTCGCCACGCAACTGTTTCTCGTACGACTTCTCCACACCGAGTTTGCCGATGTAGTCGCCAGGCTGATAGTAGCTATCCTCCTCAATGTCGTAGGGCGACACCTCAGCCACGTCGCCGAGGATATGCGCGCCCACCTTCGATTGGTATTGGCGTATGCTGCGCTGCTGCACGTAGAAACCAGGGAAGCGGAATATCTTTTCTTGGAAGAAGCTGAACTCCTCCGAAGGGAGCTGACTCATAAAGAGCTGCTGCGTGAAGCACGAGTAGCCAGGGTTCTTCGAGTAGTCCTTAATGTCGTTCATGCGCTTTATGAAGAACTCTTTCGTAATGCCAAGCGCGTGGCAAAACTCAAGCGTGTCGATGCGTCCCTTTGCTTCGTTCATCACGACCATAATGTCGTAAGCCGGCTGGTTGTACACGAGCAGTCTGCCGTTGCGGTCGTAGATGGCACCACGCGAGGGGTATTCGATTTTCTTGAGGAAGGCGTTGGAGTCGGCGTTCTTCTTGTAGTCGTCGCTAAGCAGCTGCAGCGTGAAGAGACGCACGATGTAGACAACGACAATAGCCGTTGCCACGAAAGCGATTACGTAGCGCCGTTTCTCAAGGTTATAATTGCTCATTTCCTACTACTGATGTTACCGATTACTACTAATAATGTTCTCTACTTACAGTTTCTGCTGTGCTCTATCTTTTACTTCTGAAGTACTCTATCACCAAAATCAATACAACGGTGATGATGGTGCTTGCCACGATGCAAGCAATCCATTGTCCCCAGTTGTACAGATTGAAGGCTTCGAGCGAGAAGAATGTGAAGCAATAGATGAGTACGAGGATGATGGTGTAATTGGTGTATTTGCTTGAGCCGAAGGTGAAGGGTGACGGACGGAGGTCGTCGGCACTATCGCGTGGCGCGAACAGTTCGACAACGTAAGGCTGCAAGAAGCCCACGAGCGTCATTGAGGCAGCTGCTACACCTGGTGTGTTGGTGAAGATGTCCACCAACAGACCCATGAAGAAGCACCAAAGCAGCGTAGCCCACTTCGCTTCGCCGCGTTGCACGGTCAGTGCGAAGTAGACATAGAGTAGCGGTGTGGCGCATCCGAAGACGCTGATATGGTTGAGTAGCAGCGTCTGTGCGAGCAGCAGCACTATGATGAATACTATGTTTCTAAGGAAGTTCAGGCTCATTTGTTTCTTCTGTATGTTTATTGGCGTGCCTTGATGGAGTCTTCGGCAGCACGCAGTAATTCGAGTTTCTTGTCCATCTCGCGGTCGTTGATGACGCTCACGTCACGCAGACGTGAGAAGTCGGTCGATAGAGCGATGTTGAGACGGTAGGAGAGTCCGTTCTCGGAGTTGTACACATGTTTGATGCGTCCGACGATGATGCCCGGTGGAAACACCGAGGAGTAGCCCGATGTCACGATGAAGTCGCCCAGTCGGAAGTGTGCATGGCGTGGTATGTCCTCTACGTATGCCGTTTCGGGCGAACCACCATGCCAGCGCAGGTAGCCGAAGTAGCCACGTCCGCGTATAGTGCAGCTGATGTTCGACTGCTCATTGAGCACAGGGATAACCACCGAGTAGTGTTCGTTGCATAGATAGACGATGCCCACGATGCCCTGTCCGCACACCACGCCCATGTCCTTGCGCACGCCGTCGGCACTGCCTTTATCTATGGTGATGAAGTTGTTAGCCTTGTCGAGCGACGAACTGACGACCTTTGCCGGTATGGTCTCGTAGTCGCGCATGATGTTCTGTTGCAGTCGTTCGACGAGGGTAGTGTCGTTGTTTGACTTCTTCACCTGCTCGCGCAGCATCTCCACTTCGCGTTCGAGGTATATGTTGCGGTCGGTGAGTTGGCGGTTCACTTCGGTGAGGGCGAAGTATTGCTTCACGGACGAGTCCCATTCGTACATCTTGCCTGCTACGGCATTAGCCGATGAAAACCACACACTGCCCTGATAGCTGTTGTACTTGAACAGCAGTGTGAGGCTCACTACCTCAAGCAAGAGGAAGACGAACCAGTGGTTGTGGCGTGAAAGGAAATCTAATAGGTTGCGCATAATTGAAAAGTAAAAAAGTAAAAGAGTAAAAAAGTAAAAAGCAGAGGGCGTATAACCTTTCCTGCTCTTTTTACTCTTTTACTTTTTTACCTTTTTACCTTTAAAAGTTATTTACTGTCAAGAGCGTTTTACTCTTTTACCTTTTTACTTTTTTACTTTTTTACTCTTTTACTTTTAGCCTATCTCATCAGGAATGAGAAGCGGTCGATGTTCTTCAGAGCCACACCCGCACCGATAGCTACGCTGTGCAACGGATCTTCGGCGATGTGGAACGGAATGTTGATCTTCTCCTGCAAACGCTTGTCGAGACCACGCAGCAGGGCACCGCCACCACTGAGATAAATGCCGTTCTTTACGATGTCGGCATAGAGTTCAGGCGGTGTGTTCTCAAGAGCAGAGAGCACAGCGTTCTCGATCTTTGCGATAGTCTTGTCGAGGCAGTGTGCTATCTCCTGATAGCATACCGGCACCTCCATAGGGAGCGCTGTGATGCGGTTCGGTCCGTGAACGATGAAGTCCTCCGGTGCATCGTCGCCAAGCTCAGTGAGAGCCGAGCCGACGTGTATCTTGATACGCTCAGCCATACGCTCCGAAACCTTCACGTTGTGCTGGCGTGACATATACTCCTGAATGTCGGCTGTGAGGTCATCGCCAGCAGTGCGAATAGAGTTGTTCGACACGATGCCGCCGAGCGAGATTACAGCAATCTCTGTTGAGCCGCCACCTATGTCTACAATCATGTTGCCCTCTGGTGCTTCCACGTCGATGCCGATGCCGATAGCAGCTGCCATAGGCTCGAAGATGAGGTACACGTCGCGTCCGTCGGCGTGCTCAGCACTGTCGCGTACGGCGCGCAACTCCACTTCGGTAGAACCTGAAGGAACGCCGATAACCATACGCAGCGACGGGGTGAAGAGTCGGCTGCCAGAGTGTACCATCTTGATGAGTCCGCGCATCATCTGTTCACATGCTGAGAAGTCGGCGATGACTCCATCGCGGAGTGGGCGAATGGTTCGGATGTTGTCGTGAGTCTTCTCATACATCATCTTTGCCTTCGAGCCGACAGCAATCATTTTGTCTGTGCGACGGTCGAGTGCCACTACCGACGGCTCATCAACAACGATCTTATCGTCGCAGATGATGATGGTGTTGGCAGTGCCGAGGTCCATCGCAATTTCCTGTCTGAATGAAAAAAATCCCATTTATTGAGTTTTGAATTATGAGTTTTGAGTTTACTTTGCAAACCAAGCGTGGATGGCTGTGTCGTAGTGGCTGCTTACGCCGAACGCACGCTCAGCGAACATCTTGCGCTCCTCAAGAGAGGTCTCAGCACCATTGGTGTTGAGGATGTCGAGGAGAAGCTTGTATTCAGCCTTGCTCGGAACGATGACCACGTCGTTGAAGTTTTTAGCACCAGCACGGATGAGTGAGATGCCGCCTATGTCTATCTTCTCGATGATGTCGGCATCGGAAGCACCGCTTGCTACAGTCTGCTCGAATGGGTAGAGGTCGACGATGACGAGGTCGATTTCGGGGATGGCGTATTCAGCCATCTGCTGGCGGTCGCCTTCATTGTCGCGGCGAGCGAGGATGCCACCGAAGATGCGTGGGTGCAGAGTCTTGACACGTCCACCAAGGATTGATGGGTAAGATGTTACGCTTTCTACCGACTGACATTCGTAGCCAAGCTTTTCGATGAATGCTTGTGTGCCACCAGTAGAGAGGAATTTAACACCTTCTTCGTTGAGCTTCTTCAGGAGCTCGTCGAGACCATCCTTATGAAATACGGAGATAAGCGCGGTCTTGATTTTTTTTGTTCCAGCCATGATTTCTTTTTATTATTGTTGATTATCCTTTTTACTTTGTTGTTGTATGATGTTGTTACACGTGCGAACGTCAATATGGCTTTGCTATTCCGTCTTGCGTGTAATTTTTCAAAATCAATGCAAAGGTACTAAAAACCAATAATATAATGTGTAAATTGTAGAAAAAATGCGGAAAAAGTTGTGTTAAATATGTTTTTATTGATTTATATACAAAAAAACGAGTCAAAGACTTAATCTTTAACTCGTTCTTTGTAGCGGGACCCAGGATTGAACTGGGGACCTCATGATTATGAATCATGCGCTCTAACCAGCTGAGCTATCCCGCCATCGTTCTTGATTGCGGGTGCAAAGGTAATGCTTTTTTGTTAATCGCCAAAACTTTTCGCAAAAAAAATCGCAAGAAAGTGCATTTTCTTTATCTTTTTCCCTATCTTTGCAAAAAATACAGGCCTTCCTAAGGGCTTAACTACTAAAACAACAACTATGGAGAAAAACAAAATCACTGTAGAACACCTCCTAAACTCAACCTCGAAGAACATCATTTGGCAGCTTATCGGTACCGATTCGGGTTTGCAGAAGTGGATAGCCGATAGCGTGACGCTCGATGGCGACCAACTCACCTGCGCTTGGGGCGATGCTAACCGCCACCACGAAGTACGAATGGCAACGGTCAGCGTGATTGAGAAATACGGACGCATACGCTGGAGTTGGGACGACGAAACCGACGGGTCGTATGTAGAGATACGTATGGAGAAGTGTAGTCTGACGGGTGGATACATGCTCAGCGTTACCGATTTTACAGACGATGGCGATAAAGACTGGCTCGAGGATATATGGACGAGCAACTTCGAGCGTTTGCGTCGTAAGTGTGGCGTGTAGGGTAGGAGTGGACTACTTCGGCAGTGTAAAAATACTAAAATCATTTAATTTCGTGGAGTATATGAAATATTTATGCTAATTTTGCAGCATAAAAAAGCATACATATACTTAACCTCTTATATGTAGTGCACTGGTGGAACAGTCTACCTATATATAATAAGGTAAAAACGCTCACGATGTTTCGTATAAAGAAATTAGATATCTTCATTGCAAAGCAGTTCGGTCTTTTGTTCATAGGAACGTTCTTCATCTGTCAATTTGTACTGATGATGCAGTTTCTGTGGAAATATGTCGACGAGCTAATCGGTAAGGGACTCTCCGTCGACGTGCTTGCCGAATTCTTTTGGCATATGGGACTCATGCTTGTGCCGCAAGCAATGCCGCTTGCCATTCTGCTTTCATCGCTTATAACATTCGGAAATCTCGGTGAAAGCTCAGAGCTGACGGCTATAAAAGCTGCAGGTATATCGCTCATGCAAGCGTTTCGTTCGCTCATAGCCATCAGTGTGGCTATCTGCGTGCTCTCCATTTATTTTCAGAACTCTATCGGTCCGGAAGCCAACCGCAAGCTCGCCTTGATGCTCATATCAATGAAGCAGAAGAGTCCGGAACTGGAAATACCGGAAGGCGTGTTTTACGACGGCATACCAAACTCTAACCTCTACGTGTCGAAGAAGAATATGGACACGGGTAAGCTTTACGGTATAATGATTTATCGCATGACTGGGTCGTACGAAGACCAGGCGATAATACTCGCCGACTCGGGCATGTTGCAGTCGACAGCCGAGAAGAAACACCTGCTGCTCACGCTGTGGAGTGGCGAATGGTTTGAGAATATGCAGTCGCAGGAGTTGGCTGGCAGCGCTTCGGTGCCCTATCGTCGCGAGTCGTTTGTGCAGAAGCATATCGTGCTCGACTTTGATTCCGACTTTAATGTGAGCGATGGTTCGTCGGTATCCAACGACGCACGCGGCAAGAGTTTCACGCAGATAGTTCACGATATGGATTCGCTGAAACAAGTGTACGATAGTATCGGCAACAACTACTACGCTGCCGATCGACTCACGTTCTATCGACTCGCTTCGGTTACGAAGAACGACTCGCTGCGCGCCATGCAACTTGCTACGACCTCAGCCTATAACGTCGATACAGCATACGCTCACCTCACGTCGCAACAGAAGCGCACCGCTATAAGTTATGCCCTGAACCGAGTAGCCTCGCGCAAGAGCGACCTCGAGTTTAAGTCGCTTATTACCAGCGATGGCGACCGCCTGATACGTCAGCACGAGATTGAATGGGTGGCAAAGATAACGCTCGCCTTGTCGTGTCTCATCTTTTTCTTTATCGGTGCGCCGCTCGGAGCCATCATACGCAAGGGTGGTTTGGGTCTGCCGGTGCTCATTTCGGTGCTCGTCTTCATCCTCTACTACATACTCGACAACTCGGGCTATCGAATGGCGCGAAGCGGTATGTGGACGATATGGTTCGGCAAGAGTCTTGCTCCCGCTGTGCTCGTGCCGATGGCGGTGTTCTTTACATATAAAGCAACCAACGACTCCGTTGTGTTCAATGCCGACTTGTACGCCGACATCTTCCGTCGCTTCTTCGGTCTGCGCATCAAGCGCCCGATATATCGCAAGGAGGTGGTAATCAACGATCCGCACTACGCCGACGACTTGGCACAATTGCAGCAGATGAACAACGAGATAGTCGAGTACTCGCACACGCATCGTTTGAAACGTGCACCAAGTTGGGTGAAAGTGTTCTTCAAGTACGAGCCCGACAACGTGATGGAGCGCATTGTGCCACAGCTGGAGCAGATAATAGAAGACCTCAGCAACTCGCGCGACCGCACTATCATCAACCATCTGAGCATGTACCCCGTGATGTCGGAGCGTGCCCACACACGCCCCTTCGAGCGCAAGTGGCTGAATATCATGGCAGCCGTCGTTGTGCCGCTCGGCTTCGTGCTCTATATGCGCATGTGGCGCTATCGCTTGCGTCTGCAGCGCGACCTGAAGGTGGTGCAGACCGAGAACAAGATAATCATGGGCAGAATAAACGCTATACTCAATCGGTAGCGGCATACTTAATGGCGATATTTTAGAAACAATAATAGTAAGATAACGAATAATAATAACACTCATCAACAAATAAATAATATGGGAGAATTCAAACTGAGCAGCATCGAAGATGCTCTAAAAGATTTTAAAGACGGACAGTTCGTAATCGTGGTTGACGACGAAGACCGCGAGAATGAGGGCGACCTCATCATCGCCGCCGAGAAGATAACTCCTGAAAAGGTGAACTTTATGTTGAAGAACGCGCGTGGCGTGCTCTGTGCCCCCATCACCCTCTCGCGTTGTGAGGAGCTCGACCTGCCACATCAGGTGAGCGACAACACATCAATGCTTGGCACACCGTTCACCGTTACAATCGATAAACTTGAGGGATGCACTACCGGCGTGTCAACACACGATCGTGCTGCCACCATCAAAGCACTCGCCGACCCAACGTCTACACCACAGACCTTCGGCCGCCCTGGACATATCAATCCGCTCTACGCACAGGACAACGGCGTGCTCCGCCGCTGCGGACACACCGAGGCTGCCATCGACCTCTGCCGCCTGGCTGGTCTCTATCCTGCAGGCGCACTCATGGAGATAATGAACGAAGACGGCACAATGGCACGTATGCCCGACCTGCAGAAGATGGCAGAGGAGTGGGGCTTGCGCATCATCACCATCAAGGATCTCATCGCTTACCGCCTCAAGAAGGAGTCGATAATCGAAGTGGGCGAGGAGGTAGACATGCCTACAGAGTGGGGACACTTCCGCCTCGTGCCGTTCCGTCAGCAGAGCAACGGACTGGAGCACATGGCACTCGTGAAGGGCGAGTGGCGTGAGGACGAGCCCGTGCTCGTACGTGTACACTCTTCATGCGCCACAGGCGACATCCTCGGCTCGAAGCGCTGCGACTGCGGACAGCAGCTCCACGCAGCTATGCAGATGATAGAGAAGGAAGGCAAGGGCGTAGTGGTTTATATGCAGCAGGAAGGTCGTGGCATCGGACTCATGAACAAGATTGAGGCATACAAGCTGCAGGAGGAAGGTTACGACACCGTAGATGCCAACGTGCACCTCGGCTTCAAGCCCGACGAGCGCGACTATGGTTGTGGAGCACAGATGCTGCGCCACCTTGGCGTTCACAAGATGCGCCTCCTCACCAACAACCCTACAAAGCGCGTAGGCTTAGAGTCGTACGGACTCGAGATTGTGGAGAACGTGCCCATCGAAGTGATACCCAACAAGTACAACGAGCGCTACCTGAAGACTAAGCGCGACCGTATGGGTCACACCTTGCACCTCAAGTAAGGACTGTTGACACATACAGTAAGTATGTTGTTGAATTTTTAAGGACCAAAGAATAAGAGAACATGAGCTTGGGTGTATGCTGTTTGTATATACCCAAACTCATGTTCCTGTTCTTTATACATACACAAAAGTGTATTGTTTTCTGCAATTACGATTCTGCCACATTATATAATTACAGAAAATTAACCGTGTCAGTTGAGCTAAAAAGTTCGTAAATGGCTCACTTTTAGTTGTTCGGCAGGATTTGGCGTGATTTTTACGAAAAAGTTATTCAAAAACTTTGCCGTTTTCAACAAATGATGTACATTTGCAGCCGATTTATGATATATTCAATCTTGATTTAACATACAAACAGCAAACTGATTATGATAAAGCTACACAAGCTATTTGCTCTCTTTGCAGCCGTTGCTGCATTTACAGCATGTTCAAATTCAGAAGATGTCAATGGTACTGACGACTCTTTGTTGTCTAATGCGCCTCAAACCGAGGTGTATATGGGCGTTGATGTCCTGAATAACTATCAGAAGGTGAACGCTGTAACACGTGCCGTCAATCCTCTGTCTCCAACCGCTGACGTCACGTATTTCAATGTGAAGGTCGACCCACGCCTTGGTTTTAATGTCGCTCCAAACAAGTACGTTGGAGTTATGAACAACGGCAAGGTGTACACCGACTGTCCATACATTACTATAAATAAGGACAAGAACTACGACTATCTGCTTAGCACAAATGGTTCGGGCTTGCGCACCCTTATTGCAGCAGGCGACACAACCACCGCCACTGTTGTAAATAAACTTACAAAATGGTACGGTCGCACCAATCCGGTGTCGCCTACCGTGGTGGAAAAGAACATCCGTGTGATATGGTATCTCGCCAAGAGCATGGAGAACGGTTGGCATGTTGACGGCTTGCTCACCGATAAAGACGACATCAAGGCAGCGTGTGATGCCTGCAAGGACGAGGGCTTCCAGGAGATAACCTTCGGCGAGAACGACGGTAAGATGCAGCTCACCTATCAGCAGCTTGCCGATTATTATCCAGCCATCTACAACATCAAACCTATCGACCCGACCCTCTTGGTTGATATCCACCAGCAGAAGCACTCTTCATGGGGCGAGATAAAGACTTCGGTGCATATCAAGGAGGCTAAGGACGTGAAGGTGTTCCTCCCCGTAGGCATCGACTATACAGTAGAGGGTGTCGAGTCGGCAGCTCTTGTGCGCTACTTCGAGAAGTACTTCGAGGTGCAGGATTACGATGCAACTATCGGTGCCAATGTCAAGCTCACAGTTGAGCGTCAGCCTGCAGGCATCACAATCAATGTCACCGGCGTGACAAAGGAACTGCTCAAGGCCCTCGAACGCCGCTACAACGACGGACTCACCATAGAGATACACTCCTACTACAAACTCTCCGACAAGAATGGCGAGAGCGATTACATCGCCCCCGTATGGAGTGCCCTCAAAAACTCTACCGTCACCTACGACGGCGACGTGAAGTATCGCATCACATCGGCTTTCAATAGCGAGAGCGTTGAGAATTGATAGTGCGGTTTTGAACCCCATTATACATATTTAGTATGAAGGGTGTGGCAGAA